>OHAA01001369.1_pt1 | contig 13843 bp, 15 predicted proteins | sample 1606051 | NCBI WGS metagenome assembly OHAA01 (sample SAMEA3541493, study PRJEB24748) | human gut metagenome | biome: human gut; feature: human-associated habitat; material: faeces | place: China | collected 2012
AAATGTCTGATATAAAATTATTTTCCGTCCCCTATAAACGGGGTTAGTTTTAAACTTTTAAAGGAGATTGCTAAAAATGTCTGATATAAAATTATTTTCCGTCCCCTATAAACGGGGTTAGTTTTAAACCCTGTGCTCTGGAACCCGCGTCGTTATTGGGCTGAAAATGTACTTTGCGGTTGAGAGCAGGATTTAGATTGATTGAGTGATGTTAGACACTTCAAAAAGTGCCACAAACCCAGTAATGACGCGGTGCGGCGGAGATGCCGTTTTTTTGCCATTTTGGGCTATTTTTTGCGTTTTAAAAATGAAGTCGTGTATAAATATTAGTGAAAAAATATATGGTATCCTTCATTAAAACTCAATCAATTAAAGATATTATAACCTATTTTGATGAATTTTACAATGCAAAAATTTGCAATATTTTGTTATAAGAGTTTTACGACTGAGATTATCAGAATTTTCAATTAAGATATTATGTTATAGATTTATATAGATAAAATAAAAGATAATGCCATTTTTGTCAATAATATTAATTAAGATATGCTAAAATAAAAAATTTCAATTATATATTATATTAATGATAATTATCCTATACCCAGCCCTAGTACATTTCTACTAGGGCTTATTTTTATGCCAAATTTTAGGAGGAATATATTATGAAACAGGGTTTAAAATCAATTGAAAGTCTTTATGGAGAACTTATGCGTCAACGTGAAATGAGAAAGGATTTGATAGCAGATACAAGAAGTTTGACAGCCAATACAGAAAAAGGAAAAACTATAATCACTGTAAATACAGGAACAGACCTTTTAGATTATCAAGTAACAGAAATTGCTCACCGCCAAATTGCAGAACGCTTGAGTATTCCGTTTAAGTATTATGAAAGAATGAGAGCTGATTTCCCAATGCTTTTAGATGCTAATATCAATGGTTGGTTAAAACTAAAAAGTGAAAAACGTATGCTTCGTACATTAGATGGTAACCTACGAGCTTTTCTATCTAATCGTTATCGTAGATTAGATAACCTTGAGCTTGTAGACCATATCTTACCAGTTATTGCCCAAATGAAAAATTGTACTATAGCAAGCTGTGATATTACAGAAACTCATCTGTATTTAAAGGTAATCAATAAATCAATGAAGGCAGAAATTACAAAGGGAGATATTGTACAAGCTGGTTTTGTGGTAAGTAATAGTGAGATTGGTCTTGGAGCTTTAAAAGTTGAGCCACTTGTTTATCGTTTAGTATGTAAAAATGGCATGATCAGTAGAGATTATACTCATAAAAAATATCATACAGGAAGAAATGTAGAAGATATAGATAATGCATATGAACTATATTCTGATGAAACATTGGAAGCTGATGACAAAGCATATTTCATGAAAGTACAAGATATCGTAAGTGCAGCTGTTGATGAAACTAAGTTTTTATTGACAGTAGATAAAATGCGTCAGGCAAAAACTATTTCTACAGGAAATAATCCAGTGGAAACAGTAGAAGTTTTAGGCGATAAATATATCTTAAATAAAGTAGAAAGAGCTTCTGTACTTAGACATTTTATTATGGATAATGATTTCAGCCAGTTTGGTTTAGTTAATGCAGTAACAAGAGCTTCTCAAGATGTAGATAATTATAATCGTGCTACAGAACTTGAAAGAATTGGTGGAACAATTTTAGAAGATAGTATAAAATCCATAAAACAAAATAATTTAGTGCTATTACCAAGAGATTTAAACTAAGATTTAGGCATAGCTTAATTGCTATGCCTATTATTTTTATAAAGGAGAATTTACTATGAACCTACAAAATTTATCTGATGAAGAATTACTAAGTAACTTTGTACCGATTAAAAGTGCTGAAAATTTACTTAGAGAATATAACAGCATTTATGATGTAATGCTAAATACTACTAAGGCTGAATTAAAGTCTATAAATGGCATGACTGAAAATAGACTAAACAAAATCTTATCAATACGAGAAATCTTAAAACGTATGCAGGATTATAGAACAAAAGAATTGTCATTAATAAGAACAACAAATGATGCCATAAATTACTTTGAGTTTTTGCAAGATAAACAAGTTGAAGAATTATGGATTGCTGTCTTAAATACAAAAAACAATGTTGTTCTAAGTCGTTGTATAAGTAGAGGTACAGTAAATATGTCTGTAGTCAATCCAAGAGAAATATTTAATGTAGCTATAAAAAATATGGCTTCAGCAATAATAATTGCACACAATCATCCATCAGGAGATTCAATGCCTAGTAATGAAGATATAAGTCTTACTAAAAAAGTAATGAATGTATCTGAAATGCTAGGCATTGATTTTTTAGACCATGTAATTATTGCCAAAAGAGGCAGTATAAGTTTGAGAAAAGAAGGATATGTAAATTTTAATTAAGGAGAGATGAGTATGTCAAATTATTTGATTTGTATGGGTTTTGATAATTTAAATGGAGATATTCATTATGATGAAAAGCTAGGTCTTGTGAATATAAATTTAGATACAGAAGATACTCATAGTAGTTTAAATTTCAGTCTAAATTTATCACAAGCAAAAGTTTTTAATGAATTTTTAGCAAATGTTATAGCTTCAGCTAATATACAAAATATAAATGAAAGTAACTTATTTGGTGATTTAAAAATAGATGTAGAGGAGTAAATATCATGGCAAATTATAGTGATAATCAAGTAGTATTTTTTAGTGAGAATAAAAAAGCTATATATGATTTATGGCAAAAGATCAATGATTATATAAATAACAGTAAAACAAATTCAATATGTGGCTTTTTAGAAAGTCTAGGTTATAGTGAATATGAATCAAGAAATATGTCTGATCTTAGAAATAGCTTTGTCGGCTGTGATGATGAAGTTACTGATGATGAATCTGTGAGCTTTTTCTATATTAAAACTGAAACAGCATGGACAGGTAATATAGAAGTATTCTATAGAGTTATTGAAGATAAATATAATAATGAGATAGAGCTATATGCACTGATTGAAGAATCAGGATTTAATATTTTTATTAATACTGATGAAGAAGGTGTATATTTCTATCCTAAATATAAAATAGATGCTTTCATAAATGATGAGCAAATAGAGGAATACTTTGAAAGTTTTAATCAAGTTTTAGATTTCATCAAGAAAAAGTTTCCTAAAGTGAAATTATCTTCAAAAGATACGATAGCAAGACTTAAAAAGAAAATAACTAAAGTCTATAAAGTAAATGATGAAGAAGATTTTTATTTAAATATACATAGATTCAGTTCTATGTATCCGTTTTGATATAAATATATATAAATATAAGCTTGTATAAGGTATAATAAATATATATTTATTATAGGTGGTGGAATTATGTTACCTAATCCATATAGACCTGGAGCTGGAATGTCGCCAGCTTATTTAGCAGGTAGAGATAATACAATAAATGAAGCTCAAAATATATTACAAGCTATAAATTATGGATATTCTGCACGTTCAGTCGTATATTATGGTCTTAGAGGTGTGGGAAAAACAGTTTTATTAAATTATATAGAAAATCTAGCTGATGAAATGGATTTACCTTCTGAATATATGGAAATAGCAGAAAGAGATAGAAGCTTTCAATATCAAATGGCTTTGCATATCTATAAATTAATCAATAGATTAAGTTTATTAAAGAACATAGAAAGTCATATAAAAAAAGCGTTAAGTATCTTAAAAGCTTTTACCATAAAATATGGTTGTGATGATATTAGTATAGAAGTAAACCCAGCTAATGGCATATCAGATACTGGTAATTTAGCAAATGATATGACAGAATTGTTTTTGGCTTTAGGTGTGATTGCTCAAAAACAAAATAAAGGTGTTGTATTATTTATTGATGAAATTCAGTATATTAAAGATGATGAATTTGAAGCATTAATGGAAGCAATTCATAGAACTAATCAAAAAAATTATCCTATCGTTATCTTTTCAGCTGGATTACCTAAAATAGCTAAAATTGCTGGAGATGTAAAATCTTATGCTGAAAGGCTATTTGATTTTATTGAAATAGATTCTTTAAATAATGAAGAAGCAAAGCTTGCTCTTATTGAACCAGCTAAAAGATTTCAAATAAATTATACAGATGAAGCTGTTAATAAAATCATAGAAATAACTCAAGGATATCCATACTTTTTGCAAGAATATGGTAAATGGGTATGGGAATGTAAAAAAGAAGAAAGTATTATTGATATAAAAATAGTCAATAAAGCTTATGACAAGTTTGAACAAAGCTTGGATAAAGCCTTCTTTAAAGTTAGACATGATAGAGCTACTGCAAGAGAAATAGAATTTATGACAGCAATGGTAGCTTGTGAAAAATTACCATGTTCAACAAAAGAAATTGCCAATATCATGGGTGAATCAATACAAGCAATATCTCCTCTTAGGGCTCAATTAATTCATAAAGGATTTATTTATGCAGCTAAACGAGGAGAGGTAGACTTTACTGTTCCGCAGTTTGATAAATATTTAAAACGTGTTTATAACAGTTAAAATGAAATATAAAACAGGTATAGCCAATGCTATACCTGTTATTTTATATTGTAGTTATTTGTCTTAATGTTTTGATATAATATAAGGTAAGGAGTGAATATCATGGAAAATTTTAATAGATTGAATGACTTATACTTCAAAAAGCTTCTAGGAGATAAAAAAAGAAAGAATTTAACACTTAGCTTTTTAAATGGGATTTTAAATAAAGATGATGAAAATTGTTTTACAGATATAACTTTTTTAGATAAAGATAATGAACCATTAACTTTAGATGGTAAATTATCTAAATTAGATATTAGAGCAGATTTAAATGATGATACACAAGTAGATATTGAGGTACAAGTTTGTCCGTTTAAATTAATGGCTGAACGTTCATTATACTATTGGTCAAAGATGTATTCAGAGCAATTAGAAAAAGGTGCTGAATATAAGAAGTTAAAAAAGGCTATAGCTATAAATCTATTAGCATTTGATTATTTAGAAGATGAACAGGATTGGCATAATATCTATAATCTATTAAATGTGAAATCTCATAATAAGCTAACAGATCATATAGAGATACATTTTCTAGAATTGCCAAAATTCACTTTAAAGGATATGCGAAAAATAAGAGCATCTGAAGCATGGATTGCTTATTTTTCAGGAAAATATAATAAAGAAGAATTGGAGGAAATAGCAATGACAACTCCAGCAATTAAAGAAGCAGTAGAATTTGAAGATACATTTCTACAGAATAAAATAGAACGTAGAGCATATGAACAAAGAGAAAAAGCGATAAGAGATTATTATTCATATATGAGTGCATTCAAAGAAGAAGGATTACAACAAGGTATACAAGAAGGTATTAGAAAAGTTGCTATTAATTTATTAAAAGCTAATATGCCTATTGATTTTATAGCTCAAAATACTGGATTGAATGAACAAGAGATATTGCATTTACAACAATTAATGATTAAATAATATAAACAAATTACAGCAGGTATAGCAAATGCTATACCTGCTATTTTTGTGTCAGGAGGTTTTATTATGCCAGCAACAAGATTTATTTGTCCTTCAGATCATGAAGTAAATATCAATCAATGCCTTAAAAAATGTATTCATACTCAAAGATGTATGTTTTTACCAACATTACGAGCAGTTGCTAATTCTTTAAATAGGAAACTACAAAATGCAACAGTTACAGAGTTATTAGCAGGAACAATGGAAACATTTTTAAAGAAAACAACAGATTATGCTGTAGATCCAATAAATCAAATGTATGCTCTTCATGGAAGTGCTGTTCATACCTTAAATGAAAATTATACTGAAGGTAATATGCTAAGTGAAGAAAGATTACATGATGAAATTACAAGTGGAAAGTTTGATTTATTTGGTCAAATCCTTGATAAAGAAGATAATACACTCGGAGATTATAAAATCACTTCTTCATATAAACTGATGAAAGCACTGGGCTATTATAAAATTGATGTACCAACTGGAGAAATTTATAAAACAGGTATAAAAAAAGGTCAACCAAAAACCAAAAAAGAATGGCGAACTGATGGAGTTAAACATATTTTAGATTGGGCTATTCAGCTTAATTATTATCGAATTTTACTTGAAGAAAGAGGTTTTAAAGTAAATCGAATGGAGATTCAAGCATTATGTAGAGATTTTAATTTAAGAGTAGCTAGTGAACGCAATATTACAAGTCCTGTATATATAATTCATATAAATAAAATTTCAGATATATGGATAAAAAAATATATGAAAGCTAAAGCAAAAAGACTAAATGAAGCATTAATAAAAGGTCAAACACCTCATATTTGTAATAGCAAAGAGCGTTGGCATGACCGCAAGTGTAAAGATTATTGCAGTGTTGCCAGCTTTTGTCCATATGGTAAGCAATTTAAACAATTAGAAAAAATAGCATAGTAAAGTAAATAAGCCAAAGGTATTAAACCTTTGGCTTTAATTTTTAAAAGGAGTGAAGTATTATGTACAATCCATTTTTCAAAGCTAATTTTTATCAGACAAGAACAATTGCTCAAAATATTAAAGAAGATCCTAAATATAGATTAGAGATAAATAAATGTATTGAAAGATTTATTTCCAAAGATTGGGGCGATTTAACAACTGATGATATTAAATCCAATAATGAAGCGATAGTTTATAACGATAGAATTTTAGCTAGTTATAAGACTTCAAAGGGCAAAATATATATTATAGCTGATGCTACAGATAAAAATTATTATGAAATTGTAACTGTATTATTTGCAGATAAATATTAAGGAGTGTATATATTATGGAAAATACAAAAATCGCTAAAAAATTAGTTAATGTAATGAGTGAATGTGGTCATATTGCTAAAAATGGTTTGAACTCATACCATCAATATAAATATGCTACAGCTGAAGATGTGCTTTTAAAAGTTAATTCTGCTTTAACTAAGAACAAGATTGCAAGTGTTGTTATACCAGAAATTGCTTCAATGGTTGATGTTACCAATCTAAAGGGAAATACAGAACACCTAGTAACTGTTAATGTCCAAATTAAATTAATTGATAGTGAAAGCGGAGAATGTGTTGATTTATTTGGTATAGGTAGTGGTCAAGATGTAGGAGATAAAGCTGTTATGAAAGCACAGACAGCGGCTATAAAATATGCGTATATGATGAGTTTATGTATTGCTACAGGTGATGATCCTGAAGCAGATACTAAAACAGATGAAAATTCTTCAATGGGTAACAAATGTTCTAAAGTAATTAATAATGTAAAGAAAATATCTGCTATTAAAAAATCCATAACTATTTGTGCTAATTGTGGTGAAGAAATAGCAAGTGATAGAGTAGTACAATTTTCTATGGCTAGATATAATAAACCTTTATGTATGGACTGTCAAAAACAAGTAATAAAAACAGCTTAATAATAAAAAATTTTTATTATTTGTTTGTTAGTTAAAGTACTTGAATTATATGAAAGTAAGAATAAAAAAAATATAGCATAATATAAGCAGAACTAACAAAGTAGGGGTTTAAAATGCCAAGAAAATTAACTGATAAACAACTTATAAAGATAGGTTCAAAAATATTATATTATCGACGTATTCGCAAAATGACACAGTTAGAATTAGCTACTGCTGTTGGAATAAGTGAATCATATTTATCTAAAATTGAACGAGGAAAAATAATTCAATTAGTTCCTTAGGAATATTTTTAAACATTGTAAAAGAATTAAATGTAAAAATCGAAGATATTGTTGAAGATATCTAATTTTATATTAGGAAAATACACTACGGAAAAAGTAATTGATAGAAGAATTTATAGGCTTAAATATAATGTATTACAGAAAAGGCTATACAAGGAAACAATTAGCTCAAGAAGTAAATATTAGTCTAATTTATATAGCTAAAATAGAAGCTAGTTTAATATTTAAATCTGTATCCTTAACTGTCTTAAGTAAAATTGCTGACATCTTAGATGTCAGCATTGATAAATTAATAAAAAAACTATAAAAATATTTTAAAGGAGTATATTTTTATGTATTTACAAAATAACGAATTGGAACAAGAATATTTAACTAAAAAAAATGAAATTGAAAAAATCATAAATACACCTATTGATAATACAAAATATTTATGGAATGAAACAATTCAAAGATATGCAACTACTATTGAACAGATAAAAAGACTATTATCTCTTAATGAATTTAAATCAGACATTTCACCTAAAATAATAAACGATTTAAATATATTTTTGCAAAGATGTTCTAATCCTGAATATCATATTGCTCTTGTCGGTGCAATTAAAGCTGGTAAATCTACGTTAATAAATGCTTTAATTGGTTATGAATTAGCATCTACACAGGTAACACCAGAAACAGCTTCTTTAACTAAATTTAAAAGTGCTAAAGAAGATTTTGTAAATGTAACTTTTTATTCTCAAACAGAATGGTCAGCATTATGGAATAGCGTTACAAAATCTAATGCAGAAGTATTCATTGAAGAATATAAAAACCTAAACGCAGATGCTGAAAAAAATAATTGGTTAGGAAAAGAACCACAACATTTTGTATGTAATAGTAGAGAAGAATTAAAAAATGAAATAATAAAATGGACATCTTCTAAATCACCTACACATTATTTTGTAAAAGAGGTTATTGTAGGTCTAAAAAATTTTGAATTACCAAATGGTGTGGTACTTGTAGATACTCCAGGTTTAGATGATGTTATAGAATATCGTTCTAATATAACAAGAGAATATATTGATAGAGCAAATGCTGTATTAATGTGTGTACGTTCTGATGCTTTAACAAATGGTGAATTACAAACTATATATCGTGTATTTACTAATGCTGGTGAAGATAGAGAAAAAATTTATGTCATTGGTACTCAAATGGATACCTTAAACAATCCTAAAGAAGACTGGCAAAAACAAAAAAATGAATGGGCTAAATATTTAAAAGGTAATAGTTGTTATAAAACAAAAGATTTAGCAAATAAAAATCTAATCCCTGTATCAGCTTTTTTATATACTTTACTTGAAGAATATAGAAATAATGAATTCACAAAAGATGATGATAAATATTTTTATCAACTAGAGCCTATAACACGTAAATTTCGTATTAGAGATATAAATGAAGGTTATAACGAATTAAAAGATTTCACTAATATTGAATTTTTAAAAGATAAATTACAACGTGAAGTAATATCTCAATATAAACAAAAAATGATAAATGATATTAAGTCTTCATATACTTTATGTAGTAATGAATTAAAACAAAGTTTAACTGCTATTAAAAATGAACAAATGGAAATTATTCAAACAAGTACACAAGGTATTGATGAAATAAAACGTAAAAAAGCAGAATATATAGCTAAAATGAGCAAAGCTTCAGATGAAAAAAAGGAAATAAACGATTTAATAAAACAATTAAGAGTACAAACCACTAAAAGAGTTAGTGAACTTACCAAAACTATTAAAGACTTAAATAAAAGATGAGGTGGCAATATGAGTTTTTTACAAATTTTAGCCCCTATTATAAAGAAAATTCCTTTTACTATTTATGATATAGGCAAAAAAATATTCAACTTTATTAAAGAACTAAACATTGAAAATACACCAGAAATAAATCAAAAATCATCAGTACAAGATATAAGTAAAATGGCAGAAACTTTGAATGACATTCGTTCAAATGTAACGCAAATATCATCACCTATTATTCAAGATATAAAAAATAGTGTATCCTTTTATGTAGAAGAATTACAATTTTTAATGGATAACAAAGTAGATATTCTTAAAAAGTATAATTTTTCTAATCGTTCCTTTGATAGTACTTTAACAGAATTAAGTAATAGTATACAAACTTTTTGGGATAAAGAAATTAATAAACAAATTTCCTTTGACAATGCTAAATGTCGCTCTATATTAGCACTTCCAACAGGTAAGAAAAAAGAAAATGAAATGCAAGCATTTATTACAGATATTATTCAAGAAACTACTATTGCTTATACAAAATATATTGAAAAAATTTTATATCATTTATATGATGATTTTGAAGTAGATATTGCTAATATAATTAAGCGATTAGAAGCTAACTTAGATGCTTATAAACAAATAGATATATCAGTATTAAATAAAGATAGTTTATTATATAAAAAAACTATTGAACAATCTCTATTTAAAATCTTAATTTGTACAGAAATAATAAATAGATTGGAGAAATAGATATGGGAATTTGGGGACTTATTGGCGGTTTATTAGATGGTGCAGGGAAAATTCTAGGAGGTCCTATCGGTGGATTAGTAGCTTTAGGAGCTAGTAAACTAGCAAAATATGCTTGGAATAAACTTAGCAAATCAAATGAAGATATCGGTAATGCTGAAAAATTAGATGATAATTCTAATATTACAACAATAGAAAAACTAAATGAAATATTATATTCATATGAAGATAACTATAAAAAACTTGCTCAAACAATTGAAAACGAGACTATAGATATAGTTAATAAGTATTTTTTAGAATTAGTAAATAAATTAAAAGTGAATAAAGAAATAGAAAATGATATTGGATTATCTAATATCATACAAAAACAACAATCTGTTACTTGTATGATAGAAAATGCTATTACAAATGTAATAGCTAAAAAAATATCTTTAGATAGTAATGAATGTCGTGAAATTCTTGAACTTCCACCAGGTGATAGTAAAAAATATAAAATGAACAATTATTGTGATAAAGTTTTACGAGAAGCTCATGAGAATTTAGTTGATAATATAACTCAAGCATTAAATGAACAAAACGCTCTAATAAATTCATTTCTAGAAGGTTTTATAAATGAAAAAGAACGATCATTAAATAATATGCATCAATTTCTTATTAATCTAGAAAAAGAACAGGAACAACATGACTTCAATGCTGAAAGAATACAAATGTTACCTAAGCTAAAAATAGAATTAATTGAACAAGCCTATTATAAACTAGGAGCATAATATGAATAATACTCAAAAAACTAATCAGATATCAATAGATAATTTACTAAAAAATATCATTGATAAAATATCTGTATTAGAAGAAAGCTCTAAATTAATTATTGAACAATTAATTTTACTAAATGATAACTACAATAATCTTAAAAATCAAATTATCAAAAAAGATAAAGATATAGAAAATATAGACGAATTGTTGCGATTATTATTGTCTAATCAATTAATAACAAATTTCGAAAATCAAATTAATATGTCTAAAGCTTCTTTGAAATCTATTATATAAACGAAGATTCTAATGGTATAAAAAAGAATACGGCTTTTAATATATTAGGTTATTTAGATAATAATTTTAATTATCCTGAAATATATAGGATAAATAACAAACTTTGATTGTTCTATTATAGATAATAATTTAAGCAATATTTCTAAAAAAAGAATTAGAATTTATAAAGATTCTAATTATCATATTATTCATAATGAAAAAGAACTTACTATAGAAAATCAACCAGAATATAATGCCGAACTATATCTTATATCTCACTTTGATTTATAAACTATCATATTCTAAATCAATTATTTATTATAGAGAGGTATATTATCATGGTATATAACGATATTTTAAAAAGTCTTGAAAAATATAAACAAATACAAGAAATAGAACAAAAACCAGATTCTAGCATATCTAAAGAACAATTCTCTTTCATTAAACATCAATTAGATTTATTAAATGATAAAATCGATAAAATTCAACAAGAAAATACTTCTTTTAAAAAATTATTACAAAACCAAGAAGAGATTTTACGATTGCTTATAGCAAATCACCTGCTAACAGATATAAATAAAAAAATCAATGAAACGTTAGATTATAAAGATAATGTACTCCCTAAAACAAACTATTATAATGGTGATATGAACACTCCAGAAATATATCGTACAAAATATCAATGTTTTTATTTAGAACTAAATACTATCAAAAAATATTTTCAAAATGGTATAAATAAAATTGGCTTTTTTGAAGTCTATATAAAAGAAGTTTCTCAAACAAATTATAAGCATACTATTTATAGATATAAAAGAAATCTTAATATTTATAAAGATAATACTTCTCAATATCATATTATTTATAATAATAGAGAACTTAATAATACCAACAATAATGCTAATCAACCAGAATATAATGCGGGACTATATCTGATTGATTATTATAAATTATAGGCTTCTTTAAATTTAAATAAATAACATAAATCAAGTATTAGCTTTATAAGCTTATAAACCAAATATGTTTTAAGTCAATCATCTAAAAAAGATAATTTTTTTTAGATTTAATATTGAAATTCCTATATAACATCAAAACTTTTAGAAATTATTTTCTAAAAGTTTTGATGTTCTAATTTTTGTTCCAATAAATTTATCTTTTATCTCACATTTTCCAATACCACATATACTCGTTCCATTGTTCCTTAAAATACTATTTATTTAAATTTTAATAATCGTTGAATTGCCTCAAAATCTTCTTTTTTTAATTTTTCTATATTCGCTTCCAAAAAATTTAAATGCTTTATTAAATAATCATATTTTCTATTTACTTTTAATAAATTTAACTCTCTAGCTTTTTTATTATAGTATTCTCTATATTGATCAAAAATTTGTTTTTTATGTCCACAATCAAAAAACATAGCAACTATTTTATTACCTTTCATAATATTTTGACTAGGAATTGTAATTTTATTATCAAAATATTGTTCTAATGCTTTGTATAAAATAGATAACTTTTCTGCTAATAAAGCATTTATTTTTTTATTATTACTATTTTTTATTCTTGAAAATTCTGATGAGCTTATACCTAAAAGTTCAGCTAAATCTTTATCTTTTATTTGTAATAAATCCATAAATATTTCAATATTTGTATAATCTTTAGGAAGCATCTCTATTTCTATCAACTTTGTGTCCTGATAAATAATTTTTAAATTATCAATATAATTCCTAAAACATCTACTATCATTCAAAGATAAACTTTTCTTATTACTCACTTCATAATATTTTATTAACGAACCTATGTGCATATATAAGCCCGTATTTCTATAATTTTTAAACTCTTCTTTTATATTATCAGGTAATTCCTGAATCATATCTATATATAATTGAGTTCTACGACTTAAAATATTACTTAATATCTTTGCCCCATTTAAAATATCTCTATCCTCAATAAAGCCCAAAGCAAATATAGTCTCATTTGATATTTCTGTTTTTATTATATATCTTAATTTTACTAAATCATCATATACTAATTTTATTTTTTCTAATATTTTTTGTTGTTCTTCTATTATCTTTTTATATTCACTCCAACAAGCTTCAGACATTATTTTTTTTTCAATTAAAGGTCTTAAATTAAGAAGAACTTTCTCCTTTTGACTATAATCTAAATCTATTGGTAATATACTTTCATCTATTACTCTTTTAGCACTATCTTTTAATTGTTTAATAATCTTATCAACATGAACTCTATTTAAGGATAATATATCTGAACATTCTTCTAAATTAATTGTATCGTACTTTTCATTTGTTATTTTTTCTAAAGACTTTAACTCTTTATTTAACTTTTCCACATCTTTTTCATAAAATATTCGTGTCTTTTCAATTTCGCTACTCATCGACACTTCTAATTCATATGCGAGTTCTTGCTGTATTTTTTTATAACTAATTCGATCTTTAACAGTTATTTTTTTTAGAATATTTTCAGGAATAATTAAGTAGTCAAAACAAGCTCTAATATTCGCAACAATATTTTTCTTTTTTTCTTCCCATTTTTCTTTATCATTTAACAATTTATGATAATCTTTCAAAATAGCTTTTATTA
>OHAA01001419.1_pt1 | contig 13600 bp, 5 predicted proteins | sample 1606051 | NCBI WGS metagenome assembly OHAA01 (sample SAMEA3541493, study PRJEB24748) | human gut metagenome | biome: human gut; feature: human-associated habitat; material: faeces | place: China | collected 2012
CAGCTGCCGGAGCGGTGCTTAAGCCGCAAGGCGGGAATTGTGCGGTGTTGCCCTATAAATTATTACGATATATACGCGAAAGGAGGCCCGGAGCCCCATTGATCCCACAGGAATACATACAGGAAGTGGTTGCACGCAATGATATTACCGAAGTAATCGGCCAATATGTGCAGCTGCGTCATCGCGGGCGGACCTATACCGGGCTGTGCCCTTTCCATAACGAGAAAACCCCTTCGTTTACCGTCTACCCGGATACCCAAAGTTTTTACTGCTTTGGCTGCGGTGCGGCGGGGGATGTGATTAACTTTGTGCGCAAAATTTCCAACCTGGGCTATGTGGAAGCTGTTAAACAGCTGGCGGGCCGCGCCGGGATGCCCATGCCGGAGGAGGACGACCAGGAAAGCCGTTCCCGCTCCCGCCTGTTGGAGATCAACCGCAACGCCGCGCGCTATTTTTATGACCAGCTCAACGCCCCAACGCCGGAAGCCGCCATGGCCCGCCGCTACTGGCGCGAAAAACGCGGACTTTCGGATGCGGCCATCCGCCGGTTTGGCCTGGGCTATGCACCGGAAGATTTTGTCGGCCTTCTGCACTACCTGCGCCACCGCGGCTTTACCGAGCCGGAATTGGAATCCTCCGGCCTTGTCAAGCGTAGCGCCAAGGGCAATCTGTATGATATCTTCCGCCACCGCGTGATGGTGCCCATCATTGATGTGCGGGGCAATATCATTGCGTTCGGCGGGCGCGTGATGGATGATTCCAAGCCGAAATACATCAACTCGCCCGAAACGATGGTCTACCACAAATCCCGCACGCTATTTGCGCTGAATGTGGCAAAAAAATCAACGTCCAAGCGGTATATCCTCTGCGAAGGGTATATGGACGTCATCTCGATGCACGAAGCCGGGTTTGATACCGCTGTCTGTGCCTGCGGCACGGCTTTGACGCCGGAGCAGGTCAAGCTGCTGACGGAATACGCCGACGAAGTGGTGCTGAGCTATGACTCGGACGAAGCAGGCCAGAAGGCAACGGAGCGCAGTTTGGCGCTGTTTTCCGGTACCAATTTGCAGGTGCGGGTGCTGAACATCCCCGGTGCCAAGGACCCGGATGAATTTATCCGCACCTATGGCCGCGACCGGTTTGAAGCCGTGCTGGAAGGCACCGCAACCCCGCTGGAGTTCAAGCTGGCTAAGGCAGTGAAAAAATATGACCTGCGCAACGATGCCCAGCGCCTGCAATATGTGGATGAAGCCATCGGCATTCTGGCAGGCAGCGCGGTCAGCCCCACGGCGCGGGATGTGTATGCCGGGCGCATTGCGGAGCAGACTGGCATTGATAAAAAGGCTGTGTTGGTCCAGCTGGAAAGCGCCGTGCGCGGGGCCGGGCGCAGGGCGCGCCGCAAAGAGCAGAACGAACTTTCCCGCCAGGGGATTGCGGCAGATATCCGCGTGCCCTATGACCGCGGGGGCGAAGCTGCCCTGGGGGCCGCAAGCGCCGCCCGCCAGCTTGTGGCGGCTATGCTGCAGGATGCCGGCGCCATCCCCTACATCCGGGAGCGGCTGAACCTTGGCATGGTGGTGCTGCCGGAAATGCAGCAGGCAATCAAGGCGATTTACGACTGCGCCGCCCGCGGCCAGCCCGCCAATGCCACGACCCTTTCCCCCTTGTTGGAGGAAAAAGCCTACAGCCAGGTGATGCTGGCCCAGGCCCAAAACGCCGATACCCGCCTGACCCGCCGGGATATTGATATGCTGCTGGATCGTTTGCAGACCGCAAACCCCGAAAGCGCCCAGGTGGCAGGCACCACAGACGATGAATTCCGGCAGAAATTTGCCGCCCTTGCCCGCAAAAAAGTGGGCGAACGCCCGCCGGAAGAATAATTTCCACCCGGCCAAAACCATGTTGTTTTATCCCGTTCCAGTAAGATGGGCAGAATAAAAACCAAAGGAGAAACTACTTATGGCAGAAAAGAAAGATTCGATTCGCAACCTGATTGAACAGGGCCGCCGTGCAGGCAAATTGACCAGCACCGAAATCAGTGACGCTATGGAAGAAAGCAGCCGTGTTATTGACGCGGAGCAGATGGAAAAGCTGTATGAAGAGCTGGAAAGCAACGGCATTGAAGTGGTGGATGATGATGCCACTGATATGTCCGCTGTGGCCGATATGGGCGAGGAGGGGATGGATGACTTTGAGGATACCGTTACCTCGGACGGCATTACCATCGATGACCCCGTTAAGGTTTACCTGAAAGAGATCGGCCGCGTGCCCCTGCTGACCCCCGATGAGGAAGTGCAGCTGGCCCTGGATATCCAGAAAGGCGGCAAGGACGGCGAACGCGCCAAGCAGCGCCTGAGCGAAGCCAACCTGCGTCTGGTAGTTTCCATTGCAAAGCGCTATGTGGGCCGCGGCATGCAGTTCCTGGACCTGATCCAGGAAGGTAACCTGGGTCTGATCAAAGCGGTTGAAAAGTTTGACCATACCAAGGGCTTCAAGTTCTCCACCTATGCAACGTGGTGGATCCGCCAGGCCATCACCCGCGCCATTGCGGATCAGGCCCGCACCATCCGTATCCCTGTGCATATGGTGGAAACCATCAACAAGGTCAAAAAGGTTTCCAGCCAACTGCTGCACGAAAACGGCCATGAGCCCAGCGCCGAAGAAATTGCCGAGCGCCTGGATATGCCGGTGGACAAAGTGCGCGAGATTATGCGCGTGGCACAGGAACCCGTCAGCCTCGAAACCCCCATCGGTGAGGAGGAAGATAGCCACTTGGGCGACTTTATCCCCGATGAGGAAGCCCCCGTTCCCGCCGAAGCCGCCAGCCAGACCCTGTTGAAAGAGCAGCTGGCCGATGTGCTGAAAACCCTGACCCCGCGTGAAGAAAAGGTCCTGCGCCTGCGCTTTGGCCTGGAAGATGGCCGCCCCCGCACGCTGGAAGAGGTGGGCAAAGAGTTCAACGTTACCCGTGAACGTATCCGCCAGATCGAAGCAAAAGCCCTGCGCAAGCTGCGCCACCCCAGCCGCAGCAAAAAGCTGCGCGACTTCCTCGATTGATGCCGTGATTCTTATATAGAATAGAAATAGCAAATTAAAATCATCTGCACCCGTACTGCTGTTTGCCCGGCGGTGCGGGTGTATTTTTGTGTGCAGCAGGCATAAATGACAAAGCCACAGCATACGATTACCCTGATGATATAGGGGAGGGGATAACGATGTGTGGAATTGCCGGACAGATCAGCGCGGACCCAAATAAGATTGCAGCCAACTACCCAGCTTACTGCCGAATGCAGAAAAGCCTTGCACGCCGCGGGCCGGATCAGCGGGGAATGTACCTGCACGGCCATGCGGCGCTGATCCATGCGCGGCTGGCTGTGGTGGATCTGGAAAACGGCTGCCAGCCCATGGTGCTGGATCAGGGCGGGGAGAAATACATTCTGGTGTACAACGGCGAGCTGTACAACACGCCGGAGCTGCACGCTCAGCTTGCGGCTCTGGGCCATCGCTTTGTAAGCCATTCCGATACTGAGGTTTTGTTACATGCTTTTGCCCAGTGGGGGCCGGACTGTCTGGAAAAGCTGAACGGTATTTTTGCATTTGCTGTGTGGCAGCAGCGGGCGCAAAAGCTCTTTCTGGCGCGGGACCGCATCGGGGTCAAGCCGCTGTTCTATGCCCTGCGCGGGGACAGCCTGATTTTTGCTTCCGAGCTGAAAACGCTGCTCTGCCACCCGGAGATCCCGCCGCAGGTGGATGCCCATGGGCTGGCCGATGTGCTGCTGCTCGGCCCCGGCCGCACGCCGGGGTGCGGGGTGTTCCGCAATGTTCAGGAATTGAAGCCCGGCTGCTGCGCAGAATACACTGTGCCACAGGTTGGTGCGCCGCGCCTCACCGTGCGCCGCTACTGGCAGCTGACCGACCACGAACACCCCGATGATTTTACCCACACCGCAGCCAAAGTGCGGGACCTGGTGATGGATGCCGTCACGCGGCAGCTGGTATCGGATGTGCCAGTGGCAACCTTCCTTTCCGGCGGGCTGGATTCCAGCCTGATTTCGGCAATCGCGGATTCCCACTTTACGGCGCGGGGCAAAACGCTGCAGACTTTCTCGGTCGGTTATCAGGATAACAAAAAGTACTTCCACGCCACCCATTTCCAGCCCAGCCCGGATGCGCCGTATATCCGCACCATGAACCAGTTCTTGAACGCGCAGCATACCTGGGTAACGCTGGACAGCGAAGCACTGGCCGCCGCCCTGCTGGAAGCGGTGGACGCCCGCGACCTGCCCGGTATGGCGGATGTGGACTCCTCGCTGCTGCTGTTCTGCCGTGAGATCCGTAAAACAGCCACCGTGGCACTTTCCGGCGAGTGCGCGGACGAGATATTTGGCGGTTACCCCTGGTACAGGGATAAGACCGTGCGGGAGCGGTATGGCTTCCCTTGGGCGCAGAGCACGGCATACAGGGTCAGCTTTTTTAAGCCGGAGGTGTTCGGCGGCATTGACCCGGCGGCGTATATTGATGAAGGCTACCGCGCCACGCTGGAGCAAACTTCCATCCGCCCCGGTCTGGATCCCCTGGAACAACGGATGCGCCAGATGTTTGCCCTGAACTTTAACTGGTTTATGCAGACCCTTTTGGACCGCAAGGACCGAATGAGTATGTACAGCGGGCTGGAAGTGCGCGTGCCGTTCTGCGATTACCGCATTGCGGAATACCTGTACAGCGTGCCGTGGGAATATAAGGATTACGAGGGCCACGAAAAAGGCCTGCTGCGCCAGGCGATGCAGGGCGTGCTGCCCACGGAAGTGTTGTGGCGAAAAAAGAGCCCCTACCCTAAAACATGGAACCCGGCGTATTTGAACGCTGTCAGCGCCATGCTGCGCAGTGCGATGCAGGACCCGGATGCCCCGCTGCTGCGTATTGCCAAGAGGGCAGCGCTGGAACAGCTGTTGACCGCTGCCGAGACTGCGACCCCTTGGTATGGCCAGCTGATGACCACCCCGCAGACCATTGCCTGGTTTGTGCAGCTGAATTACTGGCTGCAAAAATACCGGGTGGAGCTGGTGTAAATACCCGTGTGGCGGGCCCGGCAGCAAACGCATAACACCAAAAACAGACGAGTGCCCACCCTGCACACGGATAACGGCGGGAAGGGCACTTTTTGTTTGCAAAGCGTAAAAACCGGGAAAATGCAGAAAAAAACGCAGGCTGCAACCCATACAAAAAACACACAAGGTAATTGGGCATTGTGCCAATTAGCGGCATTTCAAGGATTTGTCAAGTGGCAGAAGAAATGCAAAAATAGCACTTTGCCAAAAGAAATGTGACACGCAGCCGGGCGTTCAATTGCCTGATAAAAAAACACGCAAAATGCCAAAAGAGCCCTTGACAATCAGCTTTTTGGCTGGTATACTGGCATAGTATCACAAAATGGAATAGAGCGCCCTAAAGGAATTTTGATTTTTTCGCGTTTTTTCAAACTTTGTTAAAAACGACGAATGTTCCAAGAAAATCATTGCTTCGGCGGAGCGCTTTTGCCAAAAACAAATCTGAACGGAATAGGAGTGGTCGCATTTTATGGTAAAGGTCAAGCCCGTACAAAACGGTCGAACCTCCAGAATGAGCTTTTCCCGCATCAACGAAGTGATTGGCATGCCCAACCTCATCGAGATCCAGAAAAACTCTTATAACTGGTTCCTGGACGAGGGCCTGCGCGAAGTGTTCCACGACATTGACGCGATCGAGGATTACACCGGGAATCTCTCGCTGGAATTTGTCGATTACCGTCTGGACAAGCACCCCAAATATACCATTAAAGAATGTAAAGAGCGTGACGCAACGTATGCTGCGCCGCTTTATGTCACTGCGCGCCTGTTGAACAAAAGCACCGGCGAAGTGAAGGAACAGGAAATTTTCATGGGCGATTTCCCGCTCATGACGGATTCCGGCACTTTCATCTCCAACGGTGCAGAACGTGTTATCGTCAGCCAGCTGGTTCGTTCGCCCGGCGTGTTCTATGCTTCCAGCAAGGACCGTACCGGCAAGGACCTTTTCACCGCAACCATGAACCCCAACCGCGGCGCATGGCTGGAATACGAAACCGATTCTTCCGATGTATATTATGTGCGCATTGATAAAAACCGCAAGCTGCCGGTTACTACCTTCCTGCGCGCACTGGGGCTTGGCACCGATGAGCAGATCCGCCAGTACTTCGGCGATTCTGAACCCAAAATCAACGCCACCCTGGAAAAGGATATCACCCATTCCACAGAGGAAGCCCTGCTGGAGTGCTACCGCAAGCTGCGCCCCGGCGAGCCGCCGACGGTGGAAAGCTCCCGCAGCCACATCAACCTGCTGTTCTTTGATCCGCGCCGTTACGACCTGGCTCGTTTTGGCCGCTTCAAGATGAACAACAAGCTGTGCCTGTCCCGTCGTATTGCGGGCTATAAGACTGCCGAGGACATCATTGCCCCGCTGACCGGCGAACTGCTGGCCGCCAAGGGCGAGCGCATCAGCCACGAAAAGGCTGTTGAAATTGATAACGCCGGTGTTTCCCGCGTTACTGTTATCGTGGAGCGCAAGGGCCAGGATCCGATCAATGTGATCGTGTTCTCCAACGGCTGTGTCGATGCCCAGAGTTTCTTCAGCTTTGACGTGAAGGAATGCGGCATCAACGAGCGCGCTTCCTTCGCCGAAATCCGTAAGATTCTGGATGCTACCTCCGATCCGGAAGAGCAGAAGGAACTGCTGACCAAGAATCATGATAAGCTCATCAGCCGCACCGTTACCGTTGACGATATCTTTGCTTCCGTCAACTACCTGCTGGGCCTTGACCATGGCATCGGCGTGACCGATGAAATCGACCACTTGGGCAACCGCCGCGTGCGCAGCGTTGGCGAATTGCTGCAGAACCAGTTCCGCATCGGCTTTGCCCGTATGGAGCGCGTTGTGCGCGAGCGCATGACCCTGCAGAACCAGGAATCCGGCGAGATCACCCCACAGAGCCTGGTCAACATCCGCCCGGTCGTGGCTGCCATCCGTGAGTTCATCGGTTCCAGCCCACTGTCTCAGTTCATGGACCAGAACAACCCGCTGTCTGAGCTGACCCATAAGCGCCGTCTGTCCGCTTTGGGCCCCGGCGGTCTGTCCCGTGACCGCGCAGGCTTCGAAGTCCGCGACGTTCATTATACCCACTATGGCCGTCTGTGCCCGATTGAGACGCCCGAAGGTTCCAACATCGGTCTGATCTCCTATCTGGCATCTTTCGCCAAGATCAACAAGTACGGCTTCATTGAGGCACCTTACCGCCGCGTGAATAAGGAAACCGGCGTTGTTACCGATGAAGTTGTTTATATGCCCGCCGACGTTGAAGATGAATACATCGTGGCACAGGCCAACGAACCGCTAGACGAGAACAACTGCTTTGTCCGTCCCCGCGTTTCCGGCCGTCATCGCAACGACATTCAGGAATTTGCCCGTGAACAGGTCGATTTCATGGATGTCTCTCCGCGAATGATGGTTTCTGTGGCTACCGCCTGCATTCCCTTCCTGGAAAACGATGACTGTAACCGTGCTCTGATGGGCTCCAACATGCAGCGTCAGGCTGTGCCTCTGATGGTTACCCAGCGCTCTCTGGTTGCTACCGGCATGGAATACAAGGCTGCTACCGACTCCGGTGTCTGCGTGCTTGCTGCCCATGACGGCACTGTTGAAAGCGTTGACGCAGATAAGGTCGTTGTCCGTCTGGAAGATGGCTCTGCCGATACCTATGAACTGATTAAGTTTATGCGCTCCAACCAGGGAACCTGCGTCAACCAGCGCCCCGCCGTCTATGTGGGCGATGTTGTCAAGAAGGGCGACGTTCTGGCTGACGGCCCCGCCACCAAGGACGGCGAGATCTCTCTGGGCAAGAACGCTCTGATCGGCTTCATGACCTGGGAAGGCTACAACTATGAGGACGCTGTTCTGCTGAACGAAAAGCTGGTCCGCGAGGATATCTACACCTCTATCCACATTGAGGAGTACGAGAGCGAAGCCCGCGATACCAAGCTGGGACCTGAAGAGGTGACCCGTGATATCCCCAACGTCGGCGATGATTCCCTGAAGGATCTGGACGACCGCGGCATTATCCGCATCGGCGCCGAAGTCAAGACCGGCGATATTCTGGTTGGTAAGGTTACCCCGAAGGGTGAAACCGAACTGACCGCCGAAGAGCGCCTGCTGCGCGCCATCTTTGGCGAAAAGGCACGGGAAGTACGTGATACCTCCCTGCGTGTTCCCCACGGTGCTTACGGCATTGTTGTGGATGTTAAGGTCTTTACCCCTGAAAACTCTGACGAGCTGCAGCCCGGCGTGCGCACCTGCGTGCGCGTCTATATCGCCCAGAAGCGTAAGATCAGCGTTGGCGATAAGATGGCAGGCCGTCACGGCAACAAGGGCGTTGTTTCCCGCATTCTGCCGCAGGAGGATATGCCGTTCCTGCCTGACGGAACCCCGCTGGATATCGTGTTGAACCCCCTGGGCGTTCCTTCCCGTATGAACATCGGTCAGGTGCTGGAAGTCAACCTTGGCTATGTTGCCAAGGCCCTTGGCTGGCATGTGCAGACCCCCGTGTTCGATGGCGCGCACGAATCTGATATCCGTGACTGCCTGGCCGAAGCCCGCGATAAGTGGCATGGCGACCATGCACCGGAATATCCCACCAAGCTGCCCCGCCTGATGGGCGATAAGGGCCACATCATCGATTTCAGCAAGATCGACCTGACCGATGACGGCAAGACCACCGTTTACGATGGCCGTACCGGCGAAAAGTTCCCCTCCAAGGTTACTGTCGGTTATATGTACTACCTCAAGCTGCATCACCTGGTTGATGATAAGATCCATGCCCGTTCCACCGGCCCGTACTCTCTGGTTACCCAGCAGCCTTTGGGCGGCAAGGCCCAGTTCGGCGGCCAGCGTTTCGGCGAAATGGAAGTTTGGGCTCTGGAAGCTTATGGCGCGGCTTACACCCTGCAGGAGATCCTGACTGTCAAGTCTGACGACGTTGTGGGCCGTGTCAAGACCTACGAAGCAATCGTCAAGGGCGAAGATGTGCCGAATCCGGGCATCCCCGAAAGCTTCCGCGTTATGCTGAAAGAACTGCAGAGCCTTGGCCTGGATATTGTTGTTCAGGATAAGGAAGGCAACGCTGTTGATATGCGCCAGGAATATGACGATGACGATGCCAACTTTGACAACAGCGATATCGGTGATAACGTTCTGCTGGAAAGCGAGCTGCAGGATGATTACAGTGTCAAGGATGCCGATGAAGGCTTTGACGACGACCTGGGCGATGAGGAGCCGGATGAAGCTTCTCTGGCACAGATCGAAGCCGACAATGGCGATGACCTGTTCGACGGTGAATGATCGGAATGCTGTTTACGTCACGATTAAATGAGAGGGTTCGCTGAATGGAAAATAAAGAGTTCGATTCTATCAAGATCGGCCTTGCTTCTCCCGACCAGATCCGTGCCTGGAGCTATGGCGAGGTCAAGAAACCTGAAACCATCAACTACCGCACCCTGAAGCCGGAGCGCGACGGCCTGTTCTGCGAGCGCATTTTTGGACCTACCAAGGACTGGGAATGCCACTGCGGCAAGTATAAGCGCATCCGCTATAAGGGCAAGATCTGCGATAAGTGCGGTGTCGAAGTTACCCGCGCTAAGGTCCGCCGCGAGCGCATGGGCCACATTGAGCTGGCTGCACCCGTTTCGCACATCTGGTATTTCAAGGGCATTCCCAGCCGCATTGGCCTGATGCTGGACATCGGCCCCCGCCAGCTGGACAAGGTGCTCTACTTTGCAAACTATATCGTTACCGATCCCGGCTTTACTCCGCTGGAGAAAAAGCAGCTCCTGACCGAACGCGAGTACAAGGAGATGCGGGAAAAGTACGAGGATACCTTTGAAGCCGGCATGGGCGCCGAAGCCGTCCAGAAGCTGTTGGCTGAGATCGACCTGGAAGCTCTGTCCGCAGAGCTGCATGAGGAACTGGAAAAGGCTACCGGCCAGAAGCGCGTCCGCCTGTTGAAACGCCTGGAGTGCGTTGATGCATTCCGCCTGTCCGGCCAGCGCCCGGAGTGGATGATCCTGAACGTTGTTCCGGTCATTCCGCCGGATATCCGCCCCATGGTCCAGCTGGATGGCGGCCGCTTTGCGACTTCCGACCTGAACGATCTGTACCGTCGCGTGATCAACCGCAACAACCGTCTGAAGCGCCTGCTGGAGCTGGGCGCTCCCGACATCATCGTGCGCAACGAAAAGCGCATGCTGCAGGAAGCAGTTGACGCCCTGATCGATAACGGCCGCCGCGGCCGCCCGGTCACTGGCCCCAACAACCGCGCCCTCAAGAGCCTTTCCGATATGCTGAAGGGCAAGCAGGGCCGCTTCCGCCAGAACCTGTTGGGCAAACGTGTTGACTACTCTGGCCGTTCCGTTATCGTTGTCGGCCCTGAGCTGAAGATGTACCAGTGCGGTCTGCCCAAAGAGATGGCTCTGGAGCTGTTCAAGCCCTTCGTTATGAAGGACCTGGTCCAGAAGGGCATTGCCTCCAACATCAAGGCTGCCCGCAAAAAGGTCGAGCGTGCTTCCACCGAGGTGTGGGACTCTCTCGAAACCGTCATCAAGGGCCATCCCGTTCTGCTGAACCGTGCACCTACCCTGCACCGCCTGGGCATTCAGGCATTTGAGCCCGTTCTGGTCGAAGGCCACGCCATCAAGCTGCACCCGCTGGTCTGCACCCCCTTCAACGCTGACTTCGACGGCGACCAGATGGCTGTCCATCTGCCGCTGTCCACCGAAGCACAGCGCGAAGCCAAGATGCTGATGCTGGCTTCCGGCAACCTGCTGAAGCCGTCTGACGGCGAACCCGTCACCGTGCCCACGCAGGATATGATCCTGGGCTCTTACTACCTCACCATGGTCAACCCCGAAGACCCCGGCCACGACAAGGTGTTCCGCGATGAGGACGAAGCCCTGATGGCTTACGCCGAGCATATCGTCACCCTGCAGGCTCCCGTTAAGGTGCGCCGCACCATGGACTTTGGCAACGGCCCCGAAACCGCCCTTGTCACCACCACTGTCGGCAAGATCATCTTCAACACCCCCATCCCGCAGGATCTGGGCTATGTGGATCGCACCGACCCCGAACATAAGTTCGATTACGAAGTCGATTTCCAGGTCACCAAGAAGAAGCTGCCCGATATCATCAGCCGCTGCCTGACAAAGCATGGCACCAAGCGCTGCGCTATCATGCTGGACCACATCAAGGCACAGGGCTATAAGTATTCCACCCTTTCCGCCATCACCGTTGCCGTGCCTGACGCTATCATCCCCGAAGAGAAGCCGGAGATCCTGGCTGCGGCTGACAAGAAGGTTGAAAAGGTCATGAAGAACTTCAACCGTGGTCTTATCTCTGATGAAGAGCGCTATAAGAACACCGTTGAGATCTGGCAGGCAGCTACCGAGGAAGTTTCCAACGCTCTGTCTACCAACCTGAAGACCAACCACCAGCGCAACCCCATCTATATGATGTCCGACTCTGGTGCTCGTGGTTCTATGGACCAGATCAAGCAGCTGGCCGGCATGCGCGGCCTGCTGGCTAACACCGCAGGTAAAACCCTGGAAATGCCTATCCGTGCAAACTACCGCGAAGGCCTGAACATCTTGGAGTACTTCATCTCTTCTCGAGGCGCTCGTAAAGGTTTGACCGATACCGCACTGCGTACGGCTGACTCTGGCTACCTGACCCGCCGTCTGGTTGACGTTTCTCAGGAAGTCATCATCCGCGAGGAAGACTGCCACGCTACCGAGGGTATCCTCGTCAGCGAGATCAGCGAAGGCAACGCTACCATCGAAAGCTTCTCCGAGCGTCTGATTGGCCGTTATGCTCTGCATGACGTGAAGGATCCCAAGACCGGCGAACTCATTGTGTCCAAGGACAAGATGATGGATATGTTCGACGCTGAAAAGATCAAAGCTGCCGGTATTACCGAGCTGGAGATCCGCAGCGTGATGACCTGCCGTGCTCACGTTGGCGTCTGTGCCCGCTGCTACGGCTCCAACATGTCCAACGGCCAGTGCGTTAAGGTCGGTGAATCTGTCGGTATCATTGCGGCACAGTCCATCGGCGAACCCGGTACTCAGCTGACCATGCGTACCTTCCATACTGGCGGTATCGCATCTGCTGAAGATATTACTCAGGGTCTTCCGCGTGTTGAAGAACTGTTCGAGAGCCGCCGCCCGAAGGCAATGGCTATCATGTCCGAGATCGCCGGTACCGTCCATATTGACGATACCAAGAAGAGCCGCCACGTTGAAGTGACCGGTGTTGACGATAACGGCGCACCGGTTACCAAGAGCTACCTGATCCCGTTCGGCCACCGCCTGAAGGTGATGGAGGGCGATGTGCTCGTCAAGGGCGCACTGTTGACCGAAGGCCATGCTTATCCGCAGGATATCCTGGCTGTCAAGGGCCGCATTGCTACCCAGAACTACCTGATCAGCGAAGTCCAGAAGGTTTACCGTCTGCAGGGCGTTGAAATCAACGATAAGCATATCGAAGTTATCGTCCGCCAGATGATGCGTAAGGTGCGCATTGACGATGCAGGTTCCAGCGAGTTCATCATGGGCAGCGTTGTCAACCGCCGCGATGTGATGATCGAGAACGAGAAGATTCAGGAACGCATTGATGCAGGCGAAACCGACCTGAAGCTGGTCCAGGCCAGTCAGATCCTGCTTGGTATCACCAAGTCCAGCCTGGCAACCGACAGCTTCCTGTCCGCTGCATCCTTCCAGGAAACCACCCGCGTTCTGACCGAAGCCGCCATCAAGGGCAAGGTTGACCCGCTGGCCGGTCTGAAGGAGAACGTCATCATCGGTAAGCTGATCCCCGCCGGAACCGGTTTGCCGGAGGTTGAAGAAGAGCTGGCTCGCGCCGAGGAAATCCGCGATGCCGAAGGCAGCGCTTACGACCACGCTGAAAAGTAAGACTTTTCTTATCTGATAAGCTTAGCCTGACAATAAAACATAACATCCCCCACAGCATTCTCCGCACGGGCAACTGCGAACGGAAAGGGTACTGTGGGGGATTTTTTATGCTGCTTTGCGGGGAATGAAACTGCTTATTGCGGAAAAGTGGCAGAAAAGTGATACAAAGTTGCTTGAAAATAGTAGTACAGCTGTGCTATGCTGGCCCCAAAGAAAGGGGGATAGCACCATGACATTGGGAGAGAAAATTGCATCCGCCCGGAAAGAAAAAGGCATGACCCAGGAAATACTGGCAGAGCAGCTGGGGGTAACACGGCAGGCTGTGGCAAGGTGGGAAACAGGAGTTTCCCATAGTTAAAGATACCACACCAAATATGATGAACCCACGCTTATACACTACCAGCTATAATAAACCGCAAGGACAGCAATTTGATGATACTGCTGTCCTTTCTTTTATAAAATTGCAGTACACATAAAAAAGCTGTAAAATGATAAATATATTTGTCCTTGTAACAATTCTCGGACATTTGCCTGTTATACTATCTGCAAAAAGCAAAGGAAGTGAGGATATGAAG
>OHAA01001440.1_pt1 | contig 13500 bp, 7 predicted proteins | sample 1606051 | NCBI WGS metagenome assembly OHAA01 (sample SAMEA3541493, study PRJEB24748) | human gut metagenome | biome: human gut; feature: human-associated habitat; material: faeces | place: China | collected 2012
GTATAAAACTCGAATCCTCTAGTTTTCTATTTACACAAAATCGTGGACAGTGCCTTTTATCCGTGTAATTCTGTGTCATTTGCGGATGAAGAATATAGGTTATTTGCAGAATGTCACTCCTTCCGTATGTTCGCCTACAAAGATACGTGCCATATCTCCGGTCTTATACCATTTGGGTTTATTAGGCATGTCATCATAAATCACTTCACCGTTGATTTGCAAGTTCTCGAAACGAATGTTTTTCACTTTCCGTTCTTTGTCATAGCCGATAATCATGGAAACTTCCGCATTCTCTCCCGTGTAAGAGATATCCTTAAACAAAATGTCTTCAATGCCTCTGCCAGGGGCTGTACAGTACTTCTCGTTAAAAAAGATGCGCAGGTTAACCAATTGTCCTTGCCTGAAATCCTCAATCCGGATATCCTCAAAACGCACGTTACGGATCAGGTTGTTGTCTCCCGCATTGATGGCGAGGCAGCCTTGATAATCCAGTTGTTTCTCTTTGTGATCCAGAATATCTATATTGATATAATTCAGGTTTTCCAGAACTTCAGGATTCTTTGTGTTTCCATGGATACCGATGAATATGGGATGTGCCACGTCCGCCCAAAGGGTAGAATTCTGCATAGTAATATTCTTGCAGCCACCGGTGAAACCCATACGTGTGCCGTAAACTGTGGTGCAATCGTCGGAATTACGGCAGAATACACCATCGTACAGTACATTGTTGCTGGCGAAGACATTCAGTCCGTCTCCCCAACCGTAGGAACTGATGACTTTTACATTTCGTATCGTCACGCTGTCTGAGCCTCCGGTGGGACACTGGGTACTGATTACGCCTTCTATCGTTACATTCTTGGAATTGACAATGCGAAGTCCGGCCCAGCGGTCAGGAATCACGATTCCTCTTCCCAATATTTTCACATCCTGTGCATTGACTACTTGGATAAGGCCTTTCACTACTGCCCCTCCTGCTACATAGACAGTCTTTCCGGATGGTACATTTAGCGTGTCACCCGGGAAAGTATGTATGCCCGGGCCGAAATAGATCAGATTCTTATCTTTTATTTTCTTAGGTTTGTTCTCATCTATTGGATTGGCAAACAGATGGAGATTATGGAAAATATCTCCATTCACTTCTACCGACAAGTTACGCGGACGATCCAGTTTGAAGGTCATTGTATTGCCGTCTATCAAAGGAGTTATTCCGTAAGATAGCGGGCGGACGCGGCCTGTCTGAATAGTGCCATGATTGAAGGTGACGGATACTTCCACTTCACCGGAGAAGTCGAAATAGCTCATGGAGGCTTTTTCTACCTGATGCTCTGCTTCTCGTACCTCATCTACTTTGACAAGGTAAGTGTCAACGGGTTTCCAGTCTTTTCCCGCTTCACGTACTTTGACGGTAAAGTCGTTCATTAGTTCTGCCCCTGGTGGGGCAGGGTAGGTAACTAACTGATTCTGTGAACTTGCATTTGGGATTATGCCTAACAAGATACCTATGATTAGTATATTTTCTTTTAGTTTCATTTTATGGTATTTCATTATTTTGTTTTAAAAGAATACGAATAATTGGAGAAACTTACTTAATCTAATTATTATTATTTGCTACTTTTGGAAATTCTTATCACTGTAAATGAATAAGTAGGTATTTTATAGCAGAGATATTATGCTAAAAAGGCATATGTAAGGTGAAATTTCGAATATGTACAAATATGTGAAATGCCAACTTAGCATTCCACATATCAGAAGTTCTGCCGTCAAATTCACTTTTATTTTTTATTGATGCGGATTACCGTCAGACTGTTACTTGGCATCTCATAAGTCAATATCTTTCCTACCTTGATGATGGAAGTGATAGGTTGAATATCGGTATCCTTGAACTCTCCTTTGCCGTTCTCCACATTTTTGTTACCAGTGAGGACAATTTGGGAGGCAGACTTCTGCATCTGTCGGAAGTTGGAGAGGTCGGCTGTGACTTTAACAGGTTCGTCGTTGGCATTGACAAACTTTAAGATCACGTCACCGGTTTTACTGTCTTGTACGCATGAAACTGTTTCGGCACCTACGATGATATTGCTCCAATAGAGGTCGCCACTGTTGTTACTGAAGAGTTTCTGCACATAATAGTTGATTGTCGGATATACATGGAGCTTATCAAAATAGATGAGATCTGGATTCCATTGAGTGTCACCAATTCGTGCAAACAATGGTGCGTATGAGGTAAGAGATACTACATCTCCATTACGCTCCAGCGAAGTGAGATAAGCTGCCTCGGCAATTGCATTGAACAGAGTGTTGCCGCGGCTGGCATATTCTCCCACATACACCTTTGCTTCCGAACGATCGTAATTGTCATAGCGATGTAGGTTATCGAGAAACCATTGTGGTGGACGGTAATAATGTTCGTCCACTAATTCGGGTTTGGTTTCACGTGCGAATGCCCAACCTTCGCGCCAGTCTTTATCGTCAGGATTTGGTCCTACGGTGCCCACAACTTTTATTTCCGGATACTTTTCTTTAATGGCTCTCTGAATCATAGAGAAGCGTTCCTTGAAGGCTGGAGTAATATGGTCTTCATTGCCAATTCCAATGTATTCTAATCCAAAAGGTTCAGGATGACCAGCTTCAGCTCGTTTTCTTCCCCACGTTGTTCTGATGTCACCGTTAGCCCATTCAATGAGGTCAAGCATATCCTGGACATATTCATCCATTTCTTCTATCGGAATAGCCTGTTGTCCGTCACCTCGGCGACGTGCGGAATTTTGGCAACTGACACCAGCTGCTAATACAGGAAGCGGTTTTGCTCCTATGTCCTCACACAATTGGAAATATTCGAAGAATCCAAGTCCCATTGTTTGGTGATAGTCCCAAATATTGTAGTCTTCAATGCGTTGTTCTACTGGACCTATGGTGTGTTTCCAACGGTAGATGTTGTTGATACCATCGCCATGAGTAAGGCAACCTCCGGGAAAGCGTATAAAGGCTGGCTGGAGGTTTTCAAGAGTCTGAGCCAAATCTGCGCGTAACCCGTTTTTGCGATTCTTATATGTTTTTTGTGGAAAGAGTGAAATCATATCCATGTCCACTCGTCCTTTCTGCTGGAATAAAATCTCAATAGAGGCGTTTTCACTATTCTTTTTTGATGTGAGTATTGCTTCATATTTCTTCCATTTTGCACTGTCAATGTTTATTGTTGTTTCTGCCAATATGGAATCTCCTTCGGTTAATTTAATTTTGGCTTCGCCTTTTTGATATGTACGTAGGAAAACAGAAAAGTCGTATTGTTCACCGGCTTTGATTACCATACCGTGATACCCTACATTGCGTAAGCCTGCTCCCTTGCTACCCACGGTGAAAATTTCAATTGAAGCATAATGGCGATTGTTGGAATTCAGTGGATGTTCTGTTTCAAGTGATATTTTGGCAATGGCATTTCCTGTTTTTAAAAATTCCCACGCTGTGAATGGGTGCCATTGACCTTTCTTATAGTATACACGTAAGTCGATGTCACTGGGTGAATATTCGAATGAACGGTTCTGTATCATTTCGGCATAAAGTCCTCCATCTGCTGTATAATTAAGATCTTCTATGAAAATCCCGAAGAGATCACGGCTGATAGATTTCTTTTGGGGTTGTGCGAATGCTGTACTTATAGCAAAAAGTAATATGGGTAATAATGTTATTTTTTTCATTGTTACAAACTTTTTCATTATTGATTGAGTCCCCCTTAAAAAGTAAAAAGATGTACTTTTTAAAGAGGATTCGGTTATTGATATTTAAGATTAATATAAATAAAAGATGATAATCTTCTTTTCTATTCATTATCCGGCAAAAGCTTTACTGAATGTACCTTGCATACGATAGCGCGCTTCACCGTCCATGTAGTCATACCAGAAAGTGAATGTGCCATTGTTGTATTCGGCTTCTCCGTCTACAATTAACATATCTTTCCAAGCTTTCACTGTGAATTTGTTGTCGTTTATCTGAACGAAATTGATGCATAAATTCTTGATTGCTTCAAAATAATCTTTGCCCGGATTCCATGAATTGCTGTATTCTGCCAGAGTTTCTTTCGTTTTCTCATGGAAGAAACGCACTGTGGTTGATGATGCAGCGGTCAGTGTGCGCTGGATGCTTACAGTAATAGGCATACCTTGTTCCACCCATTCTGTAGTGCCATCGGAAAGAGTTTCTTCTTTAAGCAGACTTTTGTTTGCATCCAGCTGGTAGTTACCCGAAAATGCATTCGTCAGCTTCAGCGTATACACCAGTTCATTTCCTTCTTTCGAAATCTGATAATCGGATGTTGACTCGATGGCAAAACCAATGGCATAGAGTGAATCGCAATGCAATTCTGCTGTATTCAAGTTGAATGAGAAACGAGTATACAGTTCTCCGGCTTTGAGGGTAGCAGCCCACGAAGGGAGATTGATCAGATCCGAAGGTAATTGGCGATACTTCACAGGTGCATCAAGCATATATTTATCATTATACCAGTTGATAATTTCATCATTCCGCTTGAGCGTAATAGCCACGTCTTTGTCTACTTTTTGTGTTCCGCTGGCTGATAAGGAAATAAATGCTTCCTGCTCTTGTCCGTAAGGAACATCGAACGAAGAAACTTTGGTGTCTGCTCCGATTATATAGATATCTTTCTGATATTGTTCGGAAGCCAATGGGTCGACCACTTCACAAGCTGAGAACAATGCGGTTGACAGCAGTGAAAATATAAAGTATATTTTATTTTTTTTCATTATTTATTTGTTTTTATAAGATTTACCATCCGGGATTCTGAATCAATTTACTATTCTTGTTCATGGCAGACTTCGGTATAGGCCAGAAATTATTCTTATAATCGAAGTATCTGCGGGCTTTATCATCGTTCAGGGTCGTGATAGTGTAGAAAGCTTCGCGCTCACTTTTTTTGGCTTTGATGTTCATACCCAATACCGGCTTATTGTAGGCATACTGAGCATCTCCCCAACGGCGGAGGTCATGGTAACGGTGCCCTTCGCATACGAACTCGATGCGACGTTCATGTTTAATTAACTCGCGCATTTCTTCGCGTGAAGGGAGAGAAGTCAAACCGGGTAATCCAACGCGGTAGCGGATCTGATTGAAGGCATTCAGAATTCCATCTTCATCCCGTCCTGTTACGGTGATGTCGCCTTCAGTATATGTTCCGTCTAATTCATTCAGAGCTTCTGCATAGTTCAACAATATTTCCGCATAACGGTAAATTGGGAAGGATTTGGGTTTCAGTGAACCTTTTAGGTTATCTTCGGGGTGAACATACTTCTTGCAGGTGTATCCGGAGTGGTTATAGTCTACGGCAAAGTTGGCAGGAGGTCCTGCATTGCCATCTACATAATATTGTACTTCCACATTTTTTAATGTGTTATCGTTGCCCGAATAAGAAGTCCCCGGCCAGTAGCAATGACAGAATCCCATTGATACATAGAAACGCATTTCTCGATTATCGTACATCTTGGCAACATTGGCTTTCAACGTATAACCGGAGAATTTCTTATCCGTTCCGATAGGTTCCCAGTGTTGGGCAGGAAGTGAATAGGAGGTACCGTCGGCCATATAGAAAGCGTCTGCTACGTCTTGTGTCAGGTTTAGACCGTTCATTCCACCCATTAGCGCTGGCATTGCGATGCCAGCTGGAGTATCTTTGCCAGTTTGGTTCGGTCGGCACGAATAAATTATTTCTTCGTTCATTTCGGCCGGTACATCCCCATTGAATATTTCGGCATAAGAGCGGTACGGATCAATATCAGCAGGATTGAACTGGGAGATAGGACGGGTGGCATAGGCTTGCGTCACTGTTTCGGGTAACTGACCGGTATCTGATTTTCTTCTTGCGGTATAAAGATGATATAGTCCGGTGTTTATAACACGCTTGGCTGCTATCGCTGCTTTTCCCCATTTGTCGTTATCTTTTGTCTGACTAATGAAATGGCTACCATCGCTTTCACGTATCCAATCAGCATATAGTCCACCACTTCCTCCGTTGAACCAGGGGCTGGCTGCATATAGTTTGACGCGTGACAGAATGGCCAATGCTGCTCCCTGAGTCGGGATGTTGATTTCATCAGAAGATCTTGAAGTATATAAATACTCTGTAGCCTTTTCCAGGTTTTGGCAAATGTGATTCACGCACTCGTCGTAAGTTGAGCGCTCTATGGACATTGTCTCCACACTGGCGTCAACATCAAATGCTTCATCGGGTACAATGGGCACAGGACCATACTGTAGCAATAGTTGGAAATAGTAATACCCTCTCAGGAAATAACATCTTCCGATAAAATCCCTTCGATCCAGGTCGGAAATATCTTCTACCTCATTGATGCGCTTCAGAGCGATGCTTGCTTTTCTTATTCCTGTGTAATAACGGGGATAATTAAAATAGCTTTCTTCATAAAAAGGTGTAATTTCATCCAAAAGAAACTTGATGGCAGCATGGCGGCTGTCATTGAAGGACGTGAAATTCTCATCCGAAGCCCCCTGGAAAGGAGTTGATGCTGTGGTCCATAAATTGCCTTCATTAGGCAGAAAGCTTGCTGCACCGTTGATGTATTGTTCCGTCAGTATCTTTCTTTTGAATATAGAGTCCAGTTGAGTTGTTTGCTTGAAGTAGTCATCTACATCCAGATAGTTGCTACACGAGAACTGTGTGATGCTTAATAGGCAAATGCATAGCATCCTTACTGCTATGTATGTTTTTTTGATATATGTTTTCATCATTGTCACTTATTTTAGAATGTTACAAATAATTGCATGGTGTATTTACGTTGCAATGGATAGACTGCGCCATTATCCGATGCTTGTGCCGGATCCCACAGTTTTACCTTGTCCCATACGTGTAGGTTTTCACCGATCAAGCTGATTGTTACGGCTTTGAAGATTTTAGTCTTGCGCATCCATTGTTCTGGAAAGGTGTAGGAGAGTTCCACATTTTTCAATCGTACATAGCTACCATCAGCTAACCAATGGGTAGAAGCCCGGTTGTTATTTTTGTTTTCTCCATAAGTCAGGCGTGGGAAACGCGCATTAGGATTCTCTGTAGCGGCATCCCCCGAATACCAGGCTGGCGTCCAGCGGTTGGAAGGATCGGCCACAATAGAAAGTACGTTACCGGTAGATTCACCAGCAAACGGATAGTAACCATTGCCTCCCATAAAGTACTGTACGTCTTTTACGCCTTCGACCAATGCATTGAGGCGGAAACCTTTGTAATTTACCTCGAAAGCAAGACCATACTGAATTTGTGGGATATTGGAGAATGAAAGGGGAACAATATCGTCATCGTCAATGACTCCGTCACCGTTTACGTCTTTATATTTGATGTCACCTGGCATCACGTTCTCCATGAAACTCTGTTTAGGACTGCTTTTTATGTCGGCTTCATCCCTGAATAGTCCTTCGGATATCAAGCCACGAAGCACATTGTAGGGTGCACCGCTATACGATTGATACGGATAGTTTACCCCGGACTGTTCCCAGTAGTTTACTTTATTTCTCGCTAATGTGAAATTACCGCGAAGCGTGAGAATAAGATCTTTAGTGACAGATTGAGTGAAAGATGCGTTTCCGTCAAATCCCCAGGAAGTCATGGCACCGATGTTGGCATAAGGAAGCGTAGAATTCAAACCGGATTCCAAGGGAACACTTTCACGTTTCTGGAAGACACCGGTAGTTTTGTTTCGGAAGAAGTCCACAGTGAACTCCAATTTATTGTCAAACAATTTGCCGTCAATACCAAGGTCGAATTTTGTGGTTGTTTCCCATGCCATGTCTGTAGCGCCAATCTGAGTTTCACCGATGGCCGTTCCACCCCAAGTGCCAGATCCTATGCCTTCTACGATAGTCAGATATGGAAAACGTATACCTGTCAGACGGTCATTACCTACTTGTCCGTACGATCCGCGGAATTTCAGATAGTCGATGAACGGCAGTGAGTTCTGAAAGAACTTGTATTGAGAAGGAATCCATCCAAGTGCTATAGATGGGAACAAGCCGTAGCGTTCTCCTTTTTTGAAGTTTTCTGAACCTGTATATCCTACGTTACCTTCTATCATGTAGGTGTCTTTGTAGGAATAGGTTGCTCTTCCAGAATAGGCCTGATAACGTTGTGGAACTACAGAAAACAAATCATTACCCCATTCGCTGTTTTTGGTTTCCTGACAATAATAATGTAATAGTCCCGTGACGCGGTGGTCTTTATTAAAAATCCGTTCATAGTTGGCTTGTAGTTCAAAGTAATATTGTCTGTCCGAAGCCGAAAGCTGTTCGGATGTCAGATCTACTTTTTCCACTTTCTTTTCAGTTCGCAGACTTCCGTCCGTATAACGCCCCATTTTAGGATCGGCGAAATAAAGTTCGGGAGTTATCTTATTGGAAACAGTATGGCTTCCGTTGGTTGACAATGAAAATAATCCCTGTACGGACAATCCTTTTACTAACATTCCTAAATCTTGTCTCAAGGTTATGTTGGATTTAGCGCTGTATCGCTCGATAGCTTTGTATCCGGTATAATTCAACTGTACGTATGGTGACATTTGGTCTCCATTAACTCCATAAGAAGGCAACTGCCCATTTGAATAACGAACCGGAACCATTGTTGCCGGTAAATTGGCCTGTGCTGTCCATAATGCTTTGTTGTCATCACCGAATCCCGGTGCATTCTGGTTTACAAAGACGGTTTCCAAATTAAGAGAGAGCAAGGTGGTACGGGTTACGTTGGCATCTACATTAGCTCGAAAATTGTACTTGTTATAATCCACATTTGCATTGTAGGGCGATTCCTTATCTTGCTTAAAAAGAGCTTCATTGGTAAGTGCGCCCAAACTTACATAGTAACGTGCATTTTCACCTCCGCCTGATAGGCTGAAGTGGTGTTGTGTATTCCACACATGATCTTTCAGGAGTACATCTCGCCAATTTACATTGGGGTACAGGTCAGGATCGAGACCTGTTTTGAACAGTTCCAGTTCGGTAGGAGTATAAAGTGCACCATTACCTCTTATCAGCCTCGCTTCATTAGCCAGTGTAGCGTATTGGTAAGCATCTGTATATTCCGGCATACGTGGAGAATAGGAATAAGTCATATTCGCCTTATAATTTATCTGTAATTTACCGGCTTTTCCTCGCTTAGTAGTGACTACAACTACGCCATTGGCGCCACGTGTACCATATACCGCAGTTGCTGAAGCATCTTTCAAAACGGAGAAACTTTCGATGTCGGACGGGTCAAGGTCGTTTAGATTACCTTCTATACCGTCGACCAAGATCAATGCTCCCTGATTGGCTCCGAAAGTACTGATACCACGTATCCAAAACTCAGAAAAATCGTTTCCTGGTTCACCGCTACGAGTTACTGATATGATTCCCGGTACACGAGCTCCCAACATATTGCTGACTGATGTGGCAGGTACTTGTAATTCACGTGTCTCCACACTGGTAATGGCACCTACAACGGAAACTTTACGTTGGGATCCGCGTCCTGTAATCACCACTTCTTCCAATTCACTAACATCGGGTTTCATGCCGATAGTTTCCTTTTCTTTGTCTGATGTATATCTGATTTCGAGAGTTTTATACCCCATGTAAGAGAAGACTACAGTAGCCCCTTTGGGAACGTTGTTTATTCTGAACCTTCCGTCCAAATCTGTAATGGTGGCAATGTTGGTACCTTTTGCCACAATGTTCACTCCGATCAAGGTTTCTCCCGTTTCATCCATCACAACACCTGCAATTTTGACTGTGTTATTTTGCGCGGTTGCCGGGATCGACAGATAGAGCGTAAGCAATAATAAATAGATGTATTTCATATTACGTGATGTTAAAGGTTACTCAATTGAATATTTTCTGATTGTAGATTCCCACCATTCAGCAATGAAGAAGTTGCCTTCTCCGTCATAAGAGATGTCTTGAGGATCGAGGAATACAGCTTCGGCCGGATCGCCGTTTACCTGTGGACTTTCTTTATCCACTGTACCGGCAATGGTCGATACATAGCCGTCTATACCGGAAATCTTTCGAATTACATCCGCATGGTCGCAATCGCAGATATAGAGGCTACCTTCATCGTCCATACACATACCCATGGGTTGTTTGAAACGGGCATCTTTTAGTTCACCATCCGTAACGGAACTTGCAGAGGGACTTCCTGCATAAAGTTCAGCTTGTACGCCATCCCCCCAGTCGGCACCAGTTTTAGTTATTTTATAGATGCTGTAGAAGTTGTACAATGAAACATAGAAGCAGTCCTTGAATTTGTCATAAACCATGTAACCTGCAAATGTGTTTGTTGGTATATCTAGAGTTTCATCTGCCAATATCTGTGTTTCTTCGGTATTAACGTTGAATCGCCCAAAAGTTTGGTCTTTATGACAGAAGTACAGCCATTCCTGGTTGGGATCGTGTGTTTCGTCCATCATGACGAGCGTACGGATACGGTCACAGCAGGTAGTGAATTTGGGAACTACGATTTCCCCAATAGTGTAGGGTGTCCAACCAGTTTCTTTCTTATACTCATAAACGGTGTGAGGAGGATTCAAGGTTGTGGCATAAACTTTGGTCTTTGTTTCGTTAATAGCTGGTTTACCCAGATAAACACCACTTTGTACAGTGATAACTTTATCATCGTTCACTGAAATTAGTCGTACATAATTGGCCTTGGCTTCATGAAAACCGAAAGTCATTATTTGGTTATTACCGAGTGCTACAATGCCTTGTGGTTTCCAGAAATGAGCCTCTGATAAGGTCCCATCTGCATATTTAGCTCCAACGCCGTCCCGTGTTCCTACTCCGGCTACCCATGAAACACTAGCAGCAGCTATATAATGGAAATTCTGAGATGCGGTAACTGTTTGGCTTTCACCTACGCTGACTTTTATCCGGCTTCTACCGTCGCTTTGTCTGGGGGCAAGGCAATAAATAGAGGTTCCATCTACATTGATAACTTGTGCTTCTTTATCTGAATAGCCATCGTCAAACAAAACTTTTATTTTAGATGGGTCATTACCAAAGTTCTGTCCTGAAATGACTACTTTTTCCCGTATTTTCCCTTCTTTAGGAATAAAATCGGTGATTTCTACAGGCAAATCGGGGTTGTAGGGGGTACCTTTACTCTGATTTTGTTGATAAACATAAGTTTCGTCTTTACAACTGAAAACTAAAACGAAAATTCCCCAAAAGAGAGTTCCCGTTAAGAATAAAACTTTTTTGTTTTTCATAAATTAATAAATTTGAAATTAACATTTAATTTTCTTATATCGCATATAGCAGTTTTATGAATTGACGTATTTCTCTGCGGCTTTTGAATAAATGGCCTTCAACAGTACGAGGAGATATATTGAGTTCGGTAGAAATTTCGGAAATGGATTTTTCTTCGAAGCGATTCATGGTATAAATCTTTCTGCGTTGGTCGGAGAGCATCCTTAATTTATGTTTCTCTAAGAGAAAAAGTTCTTTTGCAATAATGAGACTTTCCGTCTCGTTTGTATAGGTTATAGCATGATCATATATATATGAGGTAATTTCCTGCTTCTTATAATAACGGCGCAGATAGTCGTTCAGCAAATTGCGGGCAATGGTGAAAATGAAATATTTCACGGTATCGGGGCGAAGCATTTGGTTATAGTCCATAAGACGCAGAAATACATCTTGGGATAAATCCCTTGCTGTTTCCCAATTATTAATTCTATAATAAATATAAGAACATACTGATGGGTAGTATTCTTTATAAGAATCGGTAATGAGGCAGGGTGTTGTTGCTTTTAAGTCTTCCATGCTTTCGATTTTTGATTTTACAATTTGCTGTTCATAGAACCTTTCTTTGTCAAGAAGTTCAATGCAAAAATAAGTAGTAAGAAACAGACTGAAAACGAAAAAGGGATGGAAGGTGTATCAAACTTATGAAAGATACTATTTATGTTTAATTTCCTTGATTATCAATAAAATAAAGCGGTATCACAAATGAGTGATACCGCCGGTAATATGGAGAATGGGTTATTCTTTGTCGAATTGCTGGATATATTCGTTGGGGGTAGTACCTGTAAACTTCTTGAAAGCTCGGAAAAACGATGCTTTAGATTTAAAACCACATTTTTCGGCCAATGTGACCAAAGTATATTTTTCATGTTTGCCTTCGCTGACCGACTGCTTGAACTGCTCAACGCGGTAGCTGTTGACAAAATCGTAATATCCCATTTTGAGATAATGGGTGAATATAGCGGAAAGGAGATAGGTGGGGCAACCGATAGCAACCGCCACTTCTGATTGTTTCAAGTCTACATTAAGGTAGGCTTGTTTCTCCTGCATATACTTCTTTAATGTATCAATCACTTCGCCGGCTTCTTCTTCACTCAGTTTCACATAGCTTTCCGTTGGCTGGGTAGGAATTTTTGTCTCCGGCTGAGTAGCTTTCGGTAATTCATTAGGGACAATTACGTTTACGGATACTGCTTTCTTTCTCTTGAAAACTAATAAAGGAACTATTATTACTATTATTATAATACTGGCATAAGTCATCCAGGGACGGTTAGCTTTTATTTTAAATGAAACCTGATCTATTGAATCTGAGTCCATAAACTTACGGATCTGGAAGACATATTCTCCGGTTGGCAGGTCAAAATAAGAAACTTTATCTCCGTTAGTCAATACTGTCCACGTAGAATCTTTGCCTTGAAGCATGTACTCATACTTAATGAGTTCCGATTTTTCGTATCCTAAAGAGGCGAATCGGAAAGTGATAGTATTTTCATTTGATTTTAAATACAGAGTAGAATCCGGCTTTAATTTATAATCGTCAGCATAGAAGTTACCATTGATCTGCATTTCTGTGATTTGTACGGGTGAGGGGATAAAGTCTGCCCGGGGATTTACCATGAACAACCCTTTCATGCCACATATCCATAACATCCCATTTTTATCTTTTAAGATTGGTGGTCCGGCATTGGTGTTCAAATCATTTATAGAAGGAAAAAATGTGTAGCGATTCAGGCCCTCATCAACCCGTAATAGTCCATCCCATTGTCCTAACCAATAAAATCCTTGGTCGTCTTGTATAAAATTGGGGCAAAGAGGGGAGAGGTGATGAAAATGATTCAATGATTGATCAGCCACTAACAAGCGGTTGTTTAACTGGCAGAAAAAGAGTGTGCCGTCTCTCCCTTCATAAATGTACCGGATAGCTTCTTTACAATATATCTCCGGCAACATATCTTGACTACATTTTCCTGTCTGGCTATCAAATACTGCCAAACCTTTATCCGTGCCTACCCAAAAGCGCTTGGCTGAATCTAAATAGATGCCATATACGATATTGCCTGGCATACCACTGTTTGATGCATTGTACTCTCGGACTGTTTGAGTTTGTCTGTCATATGAATAAAGACCGTCAGAAGTTGCTAACCATAATTTCCTGTTTTCATCTTCTAAAAACATGAAAATATCATTCGATACGCATGCACGAGTCAGGGGTGTTTC
>OHAA01001467.1_pt1 | contig 13373 bp, 12 predicted proteins | sample 1606051 | NCBI WGS metagenome assembly OHAA01 (sample SAMEA3541493, study PRJEB24748) | human gut metagenome | biome: human gut; feature: human-associated habitat; material: faeces | place: China | collected 2012
ACGAGGACCGCATCGTGCAGCATGCTGTCAACAAGACCGTATCGCGCGTGCACCACCCCGGGTATCTCCATCGAGCTTTGTCAGAACAACACCATCGATTCCTATCTTGTCATTAAATGTCGAAGCAACATTTACCGCATCCTGACCGGTCATTGCATCAACAACGAGAATGGTCTGGAATACATCCACCGCTTCTTTGATCTCCACAAGCTCATCCATCATCTCTTCATCAACATGCAGACGACCTGCCGTATCAATGATCAGAACATTACAGTCTTCTTTCTTTGCATGTTCCACGGCCGCTTTGGCGATATCCGCAGGTTTGTTTTTATTTCCCATGGAAAATACTTCCACGCCCTGCTTTTCTCCATTGATCTGCAACTGTTCGATTGCAGCCGGACGATACACATCACAGGCTGCCAGCAGTGTCTTTTTCCCTTTGGTCTTTAATTTGCCTGCGATCTTTGCCGTGGTAGTTGTTTTACCGGCACCCTGCAGACCTACCATCATAATGACGGTCAGTTCTTTTCCCGGCCGGAACGCAATCTCGGTTGTCTCGGAGCCCATGAGCTTAACCATCTCTTCGTTTACGATCTTGATGACCATCTGTCCCGGATTGAGACCGCTCATCACATCCTGTCCGATTGCCCGTTCCTGCACATCTTTTACAAACTTCTTGACCACACGGAAATTTACATCTGCCTCAAGCAGTGCCATCTTGACTTCTTTCAGTGCTGTCTTGACATCGTCCTCTGTCAGTCTGCCCTTGCTGCGAAGATTCTTAAATACATTCTGCAATTTTTCAGAAAGACTGTCAAATGCCATACTACAGCTCCTCCAAAATCTGATTTGAAATCGTTGCGATCTGTTCTACGATCTGTTCATCTTTTGTTTGATGAAACTGTTCTGCCAGTCTGTGAATTTCCTCCACATCCTGCTTCACAGATAAGAACTTCTCTACCAGATGAAGTTTCTTTTCATAATCCGAAAGCTTCTTTCCACAGCGTTTGATCATATCTGCCACGCCCTGTCTGGTAATCCCCTCCTCCCCGGCAATCTCACCGAGAGAAAGATCATTGAACACGAAGTCCTCATAGATCCGGCGCTGATGTTCATTCAGTAACTCGCCATAAAAATCATATAAATAAGCCTGTTGTAACTTTTCTTCCACATCAATCACCTTGGATACTTTACCATAAAGAAAACAAGGTGTCAAGTATTTTTTCTTGACACCTTGTAATTTATTTTTAAATCATGGTTCTTACGATCTTTGGCTTATATCCGGCCTTTTCCAGCGCCTTGATAATCTGCTTCTTGTGATCGGTACCAAAACACTCCAATGTAATCCGAAGTTCAACTGCGGCATTCCGGTTCGTGGAAACAAACTGATTGTGTTCGAGTTTGATGACATTTCCCTGCTCTTTTGCCAGTGTCTCGGAAACTTTCGCCAGTTCTCCCGGCTTATCTGGAAGCAATACCGAAACGGTAAAGATACGGTCACGGAAAATCAGTCCCTGCTGTACCACAGAGGACATCGTAATCACATCCATGTTTCCACCGCTTAAGATGGATACCACACGCTTGTCCTTGACATTTAAATGCTTTAATGCAGCTACTGTAAGCAGTCCGGAATTTTCTACAATCATCTTATGGTTTTCCACCATATCCAGAAAGCTTACGATCAGTTCATCATCCGTTACCGTGATAATGTCATCCAGATTTTTCTGGATATATGGGAAAATTTTGCTTCCCGGTGTCTTTACGGCAGTACCGTCGGCGATTGTATTTACTGTCGGAAGCGTTGTCACTTTTCCGGCTGCAAATGAAGCCTGCATACAGTTTGCACCAGCCGGCTCCACACCGATCACCTTAATCTTTGGATTGAGCAGCTTTGCAAGTGTGGATACGCCTGTTGCCAGTCCGCCTCCCCCAATCGGAACAAGAATGTACTCTACCAGCGGAAGTTCCTTAAAGATCTCCATTGCAATGGTTCCCTGACCGGTTGCCACTGCCAGATCATCAAACGGATGAATAAAGGTATATCCATTTTTTTCTGCCAGCTCCAGTGCATGTGCACATGCCTCATCATATACATCTCCGTACAACACAACTTCCGCACCGTAACTCTTGGTACGATTCACCTTGATCAGAGGCGTGGTGGTTGGCATTACAATTACCGCCTTACAGCCGTAGCACTTTGCGGCATATGCCACTCCCTGCGCATGGTTTCCGGCAGATGCTGTAATCAGTCCTCTCTGACGTTCTTCCTCTGAGAGCGTGCTGATTTTATAATAAGCACCTCTTACTTTGTATGCACCGGTAAACTGCATATTCTCCGGCTTTAAATATACTTTATTGCCTGTCTGGTCACTTAAGTAATCACTGTATACAAGTTTTGTCTCCAGAGTAACCTCTTTTACTTTTTCACTTGCTTCTTCAAATTTATCTAGCGTCAGCATCTTCATCGTTGTCCTCCTTATTTTTTACGTCAAACAATGCATTCACAAATTCATCTGGGTCAAATTTCTGGAGGTCATCAATGGTCTCTCCCACGCCGATATATTTGACCGGCACTCCAAGTTCCGCCTGAATTGCCACCGCAATTCCTCCCTTGGCTGTTCCATCCATCTTTGTCAGCACAATTCCGGAAATCTTTGCCACATCGGAAAATTCCTTTGCCTGGACCAGCGCATTCTGTCCGGTTGTCGCATCCAGCACAACCAGCGTCTCCCGATACGCCTGTGGATACTCTTTTTCGAGAATCTTGTTAATTTTTCCAAGCTCATTCATCAGATTTTTCTTGTTGTGCAGACGTCCTGCCGTATCGACCAGAAGCACATCTGCATTTCTGGCCTTTGCTGCAGCCGTTGCATCATAAACCACAGATCCCGGATCTGCGCCTTCCGTTCCGCCAATCATGTCAACTCCCGAACGGTCCGCCCACTCTTTGAGCTGATCTCCTGCTGCTGCACGGAAAGTATCCGCACCGGCAATCACAACCTTTTTTCCCTGCTCTTTCAGTTTACCTGCAAGTTTTCCGACGGTTGTGGTCTTTCCCACACCATTGACTCCGATCACAAGGACAACGGATGTCTCTTCTTCAAAGCGGTATGCCGTCTCACCGACCTGCATCTGCTGTTTGATGCTGTCGATCAGAAGCTGTTTGCATTCTGCAGGCTCTTTCACATGGTTTGCCTTTACTTTTTCACGCAGATCATCCAGAATCGACTCAGTAGCCTTAACGCCCAGATCACCCATAATCAGAATTTCTTCCAGTTCCTCGTAAAATTCATCATCAATTTTAGAAAAACCGTGAAATACCGAATCAATTCCGGATACAATATTATCTCTTGTCTTGGTCAATCCTTCGACAAGCCGGCTGAAAAAACCTTTCTTTTCTCCCATATCAGTTTCCTTTCTTATCGCTTCTTTCTTTTTACATAATCAATCAGTTCAAATCATGTTCAATCAGATCTACCGACACAAGTGTCGATACACCTTTTTCCTGCATGGTAATTCCATACAACCGGTCCGCTGCTGTCATTGTACCACGTCTGTGCGTAATTACAATAAACTGTGTGTTTTTTGTCAGCTTATTTAAGTAACTTGCAAACCTTGAGACGTTGGAATCATCAAGCGCTGCTTCGATCTCATCCAGAAGACAAAACGGCGAAGGTTTCAGCGCCTGAATCGCAAACAACAGTGCAATTGCTGTCAGCGCTTTCTCACCACCGGACATCTGCATCATATTCTGCAGTTTCTTTCCCGGCGGCTGCGCAATGATGCGGATGCCACATTCGAGAATATCCTCATCCTCCACCAGTTCCAAAGCTCCATGTCCGCCGCCGAACAGGTGCTTGAATGATGCATTGAATTCTTTCTGGATTTCCGCAAACTTTTCCATAAACTGTTTTCTCATGCCGCTGTCGAGATCTTCTATGATGCCGAGCAGTGTCTGCTCTGCCTCAACCAGATCATCATGCTGCCCTTTCAGGAACGTATAACGTTCCGAAACTTCTTTGTATTCTTCAATGGCATTGACGTTGACTGTTCCCAGCTTCCGGATCTCATCCTTTACTGCTGCGATCAGTTTCTTTAAAGCAAGCGGATCTTCGTATTCACTGTTTCTTAATTCTGCTGCCGCATGCGGTGTCAGTTCATATTCTTCCCACAGATAATTTGTCTGTTGTTCTGCAGATTCATTCAGCTTTTCCCGCTGGTTGTTCAGACGGAACACTTCTTTATCCAATCCGTTACACCGCTCGGAAATTTCCTCCTGTTTCTGGAAAAATCCCCGGTATTCCGCAGACATCTGTTCTTTTTGTTCTACACTTTCACGAAGTTTCTGTTCCAGTTCCCCGTGGGAATCCGAAGAAGCAAGGATCGTCTTTTGGATTTCTGCAATATCGTGCTGTTTCTTCTCCACTTCTTCTTTGAAATTTTTCGCATTCTCCAGAAGCCCGGTCTTTTCCGTCTCAAATTTTTCCAGATCTCCATTGATACGTTCCATGTTTGTCTGGGCAAATTCTACTTTCTGCCGGATATTCGCTTCCTCAAGCTGAATTCCGGAAAGTTCCGATTCCGCTTTATTTTCCAGTTCTTTCTGTTCATCAAGCATCTTCTGAAACGCTTCATTCGCATGCTGGATTTCCGTTTCCCGTTGTCTGGAATGTTCCAGTTCCTCCTTAATGCCTGTCTGGTCTGCACGGATTTCTTCTACCTGCCGATCCATCTGCTGCCGTTCCTTCATGAGACTTGAAAATACTTCTTCACTCTCATTTTTCTGCTGCATTGCGCGATCCACATTGATCTTTGCAGTATTCTGACGAATAAATTCTTTCTGCAGGGTTTCTTTCACCTGTTCCAGCTCTTCCTCATTCAGCTCAATGGCCGTAAGAAGATCCTCCCTGCGGTTTTTTATCTGCGCAATCTCCTGAAGCAGACGATTCGTTTTCGTTTCCAGTTCCTCCACTTCGCGGCGTCTTGCCAGCAGATTGGATGAATTTTTAAATGCTCCACCCGTCATGGAACCACCGGGGCTTAAATATTCTCCCTCGAGAGTTACAATATGTAAACTGTAATGATTCTTCTTTGCAAGTGCAATCGCATGATCAATCGAATCTGCCACAAGCACACGCCCCAGCAGATACGCCGCCACTTCCTCATACTTTTGCTCACACTTTACCAGCTGACTGGCAATTCCAATGACTCCGGGCTCCTTCAGTGCCGCTTCATTCTTCGGATTTTTTCTTGCGCTTACACTGGTCAGCGGAAGAAATGTTGCACGTCCGAAACGGTTCTGCTTCAGAAATGCAATCATTTTCTTTGCCGTTGCTTCGTCTTCCGTCACAATATTCTGAATGTTTCCACCCAGAGCGGTCTCAATCGCAATCTCATATTTCTTATCCACCTGCATCAGATCTGACACAACCCCGAGTAATCCCGGATTATGTTCTTTCTGTTCCATCACTTTGCGGATACTGTTTCCGTATCCGTCATAGCGCTCCGCAATATTTTTAAGCGACTCCAGACGAGACTGCTGCCTGTGAAATTCGTTTTGCTTTTCTTCCAGTGCACGGTCATTTTCCTTTGCCTTGGTTCTCCATTCTTTTTCCTTTGCACTTAATTCTTTTTCCTGCTCCGAAAGTTTTCGGATATGCGCACTGACCTCTTCGAAATCTTTTTTGCAGTCTGCAAGAACCGAATCCAGATCCGTTTCCTGCGTTTTTCTGTCCAGCAGACGCTTTCCAAGCTCTGCTTTTCGTATATTGATCTGCTCCACCATGGTATCGGAACGCTGCTGTTTGGCCTGAATATCTGCTCTGCGGTTTAACAGCGCAAACAATTCTTTCTGCCCCTGTTCCATTCCCTCATTACAGGATGCAATCTGTTTCTGTATCTCTGCCAGTGTCTGTGCTGCTTCTTCCTGCCGTTTCCGTACCTGTGCAAGCTGTTCATCACCGGAATGTTTTTCTTTCTCGTAGGAAGCTTTTGCCTCCTCCTTTTCCTTCTGTTCCCGCGCAATGGCATCCAGACGGCTCTGCAGATGTTCATCTGTCATCTCTGCCGTATGGATCTGCTCTGCCAGTATCTGGATCTGGCTTTCGAGTTTTTCCTTCATCACAGACGTATTGCTGATATTTTCCCGGATTGCATTGATCTTTTCGTCCATTTCCGTGATGCTTTCGCCCAAACGGTCATATTCCTGGCGGATCTTTTCCCTTGCATCCGCGCTTTCTTTCAGCTGTTCATCTGCAATTTTGAATTTTTCCTCTACTTCACGCTGCTCGGATGCGATTCTCTCTGTTTCCATGAGAAACATGTTGACATCATAATCTTTCAGCTCATTCTTCTTTTTTAAATAGGTTTTTGCCTTTTCCGACTGCAGCTGTAACGGTTCCACCTGGCGTTCCAGTTCCGACAAAATATCGTTTACACGAATCAGGTTATCCCTCTCATTTTCCAACTTTTTTTGCGCAGTCGCTTTTCGTTTTTTGAACTTTACTATTCCTGCCGCCTCATCAAAAAGTTCGCGCCGTTCTTCCGGTTTTCCGCTTAAGATCCGGTCAATTTGTCCCTGTCCAATGATCGAATATCCTTCTTTTCCGATACCGGTATCATAAAACAATTCTGAAACTTCTTTCAGTCGGCACGGACTGCCATTGATCAGATATTCACTCTCTCCGGAACGATACAGACGTCTGGCAACGGTGACTTCCTCATAGTCGATTGCCAGTTTATGGTCGGAATTATCCAGTGTAATCGCTACATACGCATAGCTGAGCGGTTTCCGGTTCTCCGTACCCGCAAAAATAACATCCTGCATGGAAGACCCTCGCAGCTGCTTGACCGACTGCTCTCCAAGTACCCAGCGCACCGCATCCGCAACGTTACTTTTTCCACTTCCGTTCGGTCCTACAATGCCCGTGATTCCCTGGTGGAATTCAAATACAATTTTGTTTGCAAATGATTTAAATCCCTGCACCTCAATACTTTTTAAATACATGTACTATCCCCTTTGCTGATTTTTAAGCATCAGAAGTGCCTGATACGCAGCCTCCTGTTCCGCCGCTTTTTTGGTATGTCCGGTTCCGCTGCCAATGACACGCTCTCCAATACATGCACGAACCGTAAAACTCTTATTATGATCCGGACCGGACTCATCAGTCAGCACATAAGTAAGCTGTTCATGTTCTCCCTGCACAACCTCCTGCAGGATAGTCTTGCTATCATAAAAGAGCTGTTTGTGTTCAATATCTGTCAGAATATATTTATGAATAAACTCTTTTGCATTAGCAAAACCACCATCCAAATAAATTGCCCCGATCACAGCTTCAAGTGCATCAGACAAAATAGATTTGCGACCTCTTCCTCCGGTCTGGTCTTCTCCTTTCCCGAGTAAAAGATACTCTCCTAAAGCAATATCCTTGGTACAGAGTGCCAGTGTCGGCTCACAGACAATGCTTGCACGAAGTTTTGTCAGTTCTCCTTCCGGCTTATCCGGGTATTCTTTGTACAAAAATTCACTGGAGATAATCTCAAGCACGGCATCGCCCAAAAACTCCAGTCTCTCATTGTCCGAATGTTTCTTTAAGTGCTTCTCATTGGCAAATGAACTATGCGTCAGTGCCTGACGAAGCAGTTTCTCATCATGAAAGTGATATCCGATCACTTCCTGAAATTTTTTAATATCTGTCACTTCTTTCCCCTTTCTGAAATAAAGGAGTCCGCCACCGGACTCCTTTCGTATCTGTGTTTAGTTTTCGTTCATTGCAGCTTTGATCTGTTCTACCGCATCTCCTACCGTAACAATCTTTTCTGCCTGCTCGTTTGGAATCTCAATATCAAATTCTTCCTCAAGTCCCATAATGATCTGGAATACATCCAGGGAATCCGCTCCCAGATCATCGATGAATGTGGTATCCATCGTAATCTCATTTTCATCCACGTTTAATACGTCCACAATAATCTTCTTTAATTTTTCGAATTCCATAATACTTCATTTCCTTTCTTATTCTTCTTCATTATTTTTGGAATCTACAATTCTTTCTTTGATAATTTCGTTAATATTCTCTTCACGGAATGTCACACACTGGTAAATGGAATTGGTAATTTCCTTTGCCTTGGAACTTCCATGGGTCTTTACCACAAGACCATTCAATCCCAGAAGCGGTGCTCCGCCATACTGGCTCGCATCAAATGCTTTGAGTGTCTTCTTCAGTGACGGCAATGCCAGTGCCGCACCGATCTTGCTCTTTAAATTGCTCATAAGTCCCGCCTTGATCACACCGATCAATGTTGAACTGAGACCTTCGTATAATTTTAAAATGACATTTCCGACAAATGCCTCGCACACAATGACATCTGCACCACCATGCGGAATCTCTCTTGCCTCGATACTTCCGACAAAATTGATATCCTCACATTCTTTCAACAGCGGAAATGTTTCTTTTACCAGGGCATTTCCCTTCTCTTCTTCCGCACCGATATTTACAATCGCCACTCTCGGATTCTTGATCCCCACAACGTTTTCCATATAAATGGAACCCATCTTTGCAAACTGTAATAAATGTTCCGGTCGTGCGTCTACATTTGCACCACAGTCAATCAACAGCGAAATTCCGGTCTCTGTCGGAATGATCGGTGCCAGCGGCGGGCGCTTGATTCCACGGATACGTCCGACAATCGTCTGTCCGCCAACCAGAACCGCGCCGGAACTTCCTGCGGAAACAAATGCATCCGCTTCTCTTTGTTTTACCATATTCATACCTACAACGAGGGATGACTGTTTTTTCTTTCGAATTGCCTGAACGGGTGGCTCTGCCATCTCAATTACTTCAGGCGCATCCACAACCTCAATACGCTCCTGCGGATATGGATACTTCTGCAATTCTTCCCTTACCACATCTTCCTGTCCAACCAGAAAAACTTTGATATCTTCACGGGAAGAGACCGCATCAACTGCTCCCTTAACAATTTCTGCCGGTGCATTATCACCGCCCATTGCATCAAGAGCTACTTTCGTGATTGTCTGCATGGTCTGTTCCTCCTTATGCATCTACTAGAAAATATACTATATATCATTCCATAAATCAACGATAAATTGGCTCTTTCAGACACAAAAAAATCAAGAGTCAGCAAAACCGCCAACTCTTGATTTTTAAAGACCTATCCTTATTAGTCCTGCGCGATAATCTCTTTTTTGTTATAAGATCCGCAGTTCTTGCATACACGGTGTGGCATCATTAATTCGCCGCACTTGCTGCACTTTACTAAGGTCGGAGCAGACATTTTCCAGTTTGCTCTTCTCTTATCTCTTCTTCCCTTAGAAGATTTATTCTTTGGACAAATTGACATTTGTTTACACCTCCTTAAACCTGTTAAATATATCTTGGATTGCTGCCATTCTTGGATCAAGTTCTGTTCTCTGGCAACTGCAGGCTCCCTTATTCAAGTTCATCCCGCAGACTTTACAAATTCCTTTGCAATCGTCCTTGCACAGAACTCTCATTGGCCAGTTCACCAAAATCTCGGCGTAGACAAGTTTATCTACATCCAGTTCAAACCCAATCAGGTAATCCGGTTCCTCCATCTCTTCATCGACAAGTCCCTCTTCCCGAACAGTGAGTTTCTTATCTATGTCAAAACGGATCGGCGTCCGAACTTCTTCAAGACACCGCGCACACGGAATCATCACATCAATATCAACCGTACCCTTAACGAATACCGCTGCATTCTCCTCATTACGGATCTGCAATGTCACCGGCGCTTTGCGAACAATAGGAAAATCTCCCAAGCGGGAACGAAAGGAAGTGAGCGAGATGTCCGCCTCCTGTGTCAATTCCTTGTTTATGGATTTTGTAATGATTGAAAGATCAATTTTCACACTATTCTCCTATTCACACCTAAACAATTATACATAGGGTGTCCTGCTTTGTCAACTAATTTTTACAAATTATCAACAAATTTATCAACATTTATTTTACCAGTGCTACGGTCTCACGACAGATTGCAAGCTCCTCGTTGGTCGGAATGACACATACGGTAACTTTTGAATCCGGTGTGGAAATAATTTCCTCCACGCCACGCACATCGTTTGCCTTCTTATCAAGCTTGATTCCCAGATATCCCAGATAAGAAACGATCTTTTCACGAATGAAAGAAGTATTCTCTCCGATACCTGCAGTAAATGCGATCGCATCCACACCATTCATTGCTGCAACATATGCACCGATGTATTTTGCCACACGGTAAGCAAATACCTCACAGGCATCAATGGCGCGTGGATTTCCTTCATTATAAGCAGCTTCCAGATCACGGAAATCACTGGATACACCGGATAATCCTTCAACACCGGATTTTTTATTTAACACATTCATGACACCATCGATGTCGAGGTTCTCTTTCTTTGCGATAAATTCCATGATTGCCGGATCAATATCTCCGGAACGGGTTCCCATAACCAGTCCCTCCAGTGGAGTCAGACCCATAGAAGTATCCACACATTCTCCATTTAATACAGCACTGACAGATGCTCCGTTTCCAAGATGCGCTACAATAATCTTGCTGTTTTTCAGATCCAGTTTCAGATACTCTGCACATGCTTTGGATACAAAACTGTGGCTGGTTCCGTGGAATCCGTATCTTCTTACTTTATATTTCTCATAATATTCATATGGAAGTCCGTACAGGAATGCCTTTCTTGGCATTGTCTGATGGAACGCCGTATCAAATACACCAACCATCGGTACGTCTGGCATCAGTTCCTGACACGCACGGATACCGATCAGGTTTGCCGGGTTATGTAACGGTGCAAGTTCATTACACTCTTCTACCTTTGCAAGCACTTCTTCTGTCAGTACCACCGACTTTGCAAACTTCTCTCCACCGTGTACAACACGATGTCCAACTGCGTCGATTTCGCTCAGATCCTTTACTGCTCCACTCTTTGGATTATGCAGTGCATCAAGAACCATCTGAATGGCCTCTTTGTGGGTTGGCATCGGAGCTTCCGTGATCTCCTTATCCATTCCCTCTTTCTGGTAAACCAGTCTTCCGTCAATTCCGATTCTTTCGCATAAGCCCTTGGCAAGTACCTCTTCTGAATCAGAGTTGATCAGCTGGTACTTCAGGGAAGAGCTTCCGCAGTTGATTACTAATACGTTCATTTGAATTCTCCCTTGTCCTTATTCATTTTGTGGAAATCCACAATCTTTTTCCATTATAAACACATTTTCCTTCTTATACAAGTGGAAATCCTCGAAAAGCTGTGTTAATATTTTAACAGAAAAACAGGCAGAAGAAACGACCGAACAGGAGGCAAACGTGAAAACAGCAGGAATTATCGCCGAATACAATCCGTTTCACAACGGACACCAATATCAGATGGAAACCGTACGCCACCTTACAGGAGCAGATTTTGTGATCGTTGCCATGAGCGGGGATTTTATGCAGCGCGGTGTTCCTGCCATTGCCGACAAATACACGCGCACCCGCATGGCACTTCTCGGCGGTGCCGATCTGGTACTCGAACTTCCGGCTGTATGGGCGACCGCTTCCGCGGAATATTTTGCTGCCGGAGGCGTACAGCTTCTCGGAAAAACAGGCGTCGTTGACACGCTCTGCTATGGCTGTGAAACTCCGGAAAAAGAACTTATGCAGGCAATTGTCGAAGTTCTTTCCAAAAATGCTTCGGACTATCAGATGCTGGTTTCTTATGACATGAAGCAGGGAAATCCGTTTCCTGCCGCACGAAGCCATGCGCTGTGCTCCCTGCTGCCTTCCTTTTCTTCTGATGCGGTTTCTTCTTTTCTGGCATCTCCGAACAATATTCTGGCCTTAGAATACGAAAAAGCAATCGCCCGCTGGAATTCCATAAACAGCGTACATGACAGAACTTTTTCCAGTATGCCGGTCCAACGTATCGGGGAAGGTTACCACAGCACAAAAACAGGTGTAACCTATGCCTCTGCAACTGCCATAAGAAACGCCCTGCTTGCGCCGTCTGAAAATGACGGTAACCACAACCATTCCATGTTCATAAGTACAGGCAGCTTTGATTTCGAACTTTCGCAGATGCTTCCCGATACTTCCGCCTCCCTCCTTGCCACTTTGGCACAGCAGAACCTTCTTCTGGACACGGATGCTTTTTCTCAGGCTCTCTACACCCGGTTATGGGCACTGTACGACGGAGGCTATGCTGACTTTGCAGACTGTGGCAAGGATCTGTCCCATCGAATCGTCCAACAGCTAGAGCATTTTTTAAGTTTTTCGCAGTTTGCCGATCTCTTAAAAAGCAAAAATACAACTTACACACGCATCTGTCGTGCACTGCTTCACATCCTGCTTAACATCCGGCAGGACGATTATGCTGCGCTCTGGCAGCCGGATGGCATTCCGTATCTGCGGGTACTTGGTTTTCGCAGGGATTCCTCTGTGCTTCTTTCTGCCATCAAAAAAGAAGCATCCGTTCCTTTGATTACCAAAGTTGCAGATGCTTCTTCTATCCTTCATGGAATTGCATACAAACGTTTTTTACACGATGTAGCCTGTGCTGATCTGTACCGCACTACATCTTCCATGCAGATACAGACCGAATTACCAAACGAATACCGACAGCCCATCGTCCTCGTATAACTTTTACAGTTCCATAATAATCTCTCTTGCCAGACTCTCCTCGATCGGCTTGGCATACACATTCGGCGCAAACTCCACTACATCGCCAATGCCTTTTTCGATCACAAAGCGTAACTTTCCGTCACGCACCTTTTTGTCGGTATAAAGCTTCTTAACCAGAGCCTCACGATCAATATAATCCGGAATCTTTGTCGGAAGTCCCACACGCTCATACAGCTTAGTCACACGCTCTTCCTCTTCCTCTGACATATAGCCAAGGCGTGCCGAAAGCAGTACCATAGCCGCCATTCCGATGGAAAGTGCCTCGCCGTGCAGGAGCCGGTAGTCACTGACAGTTTCAATGGCGCGTCCCACCGTGTGTCCTAAATTCAGGACTTCGCGCAGTCCGCTTTCTCTCTCGTCTTTCATGACAACATCATACTTGATCTTGCAGTTGTTCTCTGCGATATATTCGCAGGCAAACTTCTGGAAACTCATAATATCATCCAAGTTTTCCTCGATAAACTCAAACATTTCACGGCTCGCCAGACATGCATGCTTGATGGTCTCTGCCATGCCGCTTGCCATCTGACGTTTCGGAAGGGTTTTCCATGCGGCAATATCAATGTAGACCTTGCGAGGCTGATTGAAAAGTCCAATCAGATTCGTTGCAAGCGGTGTATCAACGGCAGTCTTTCCGCCTAGCGGATCTTTTTTGATATCTTCCTGCTCAAATGTCACTTCTTTAAGCACTTCTT
>OHAA01001475.1_pt1 | contig 13343 bp, 10 predicted proteins | sample 1606051 | NCBI WGS metagenome assembly OHAA01 (sample SAMEA3541493, study PRJEB24748) | human gut metagenome | biome: human gut; feature: human-associated habitat; material: faeces | place: China | collected 2012
GAAATTCAAAGGCTACATTCACGACGTCGGCGGCCCGACGGGGAATTTCCGTTCTCCCGCCTGCGAAGATCAGCTGCGCCGCGGCTGCTGCCGCCACCGGCAGTGCCTTTCGCCGAAGCCGTGCCCTCATCTGAACGCGACTCATCGTGAGTTCATCCGGCTGCTTGAAAAACTGAGAGCCGTTCCCGGCGTGAAAAAAGTTTTTCTCCGTTCGGGACTGCGGTATGATTATATCCTCGCCGATCCCGAGGGGAAAAAGTTTATCGAGGCGCTGTGCCGCCATCACGTCTCCGGGCAGCTGCGCGTGGCGCCGGAGCATGCCAGCCTGCGCGTGCTGCGTTTGATGGGCAAGCCGCCCATCGAAGAGTACGTGCGCTTTAAAAAGCTCTTCGAAGAGGCGACGCGGCGCGCGGGGGTGCTCGGTCTTGAGGGGCATGGGGAACTTGGGAGTGTTCGTGTAATGCGGTGGAAAAGATTTCTGTGTAAATAATTTTTTGCCATTTTTAACAGGGGGGAGATTCCGCGATGAATGATTTCAAAAAGAAACTGGAGAAGAAGCTTCGCGATCCCGAGTACAAAGCGAAGTGGGACGCTTATGATCCCGAGTACCAGGTCATCAAGACTCTGATCGAAGCGCGCCGCAAGAAGAACGTCACGCAGAAGCAGCTCGCCGAGATGACGGGCATCACGCAGCCCGACATCAGCCGCCTCGAGAACGGGCGCGGCAACCCGTCGCTGCGGACGCTCAACATGCTCACGCACAGTTCCTCGATGCCCACAGGCTTTGGCCCGATGCCCGCCAGCACCCGGCGCTCGGTATCGCTCAGGGGTGCAGGCTGCTTTGCAACCGCCGGTGCTGCCTGCCGGGTGTGCAGGCCCAGCGCCGCCAGCAGGTCGGCAGCGCCCGCCACGGCCCGGGCGCGTCCGTCCCGCAGCAGGCCGTTCGTACCTGCGGAGTTGGGGGAGTAGATGCTCCCCGGCACGGCGTACACCGGCTTGCCATAGCGCTCGGCGTGGGCAACGGTGGACATGGTGCCGCTTTTTTCCCGCGCTTCCACCACCAGTACGGCAGAGGACAGCGCCGCAATGAGCCGGTTGCGCTGCAAAAAGCAGTTAGGACCAACATATTCACTGTAAGGCGGGTACTCGCTGATGACGCAGCCCTTGCGCTCGATCTGCTGGCGCAGGGCGGCATTGGCTGCCGGGTAGGTGCGGTCGATGGGTACGCCCATCACCGCAATGGTGGGACAGTCGTTCTTCACTGCCGCCCGGTGTCCGGCGCTGTCCAGCCCATCGGCCAGACCGCTGACGATAATGGCTCCGTTTTTTGCCAGTTCCCCGCCGATATCCGCCGCCGCGTTCAGGCCGTATTCCGTGGGCTTGCGGCTGCCCACGATACCCACCGCCCCGGGCTCGTTGAGCCAGCGGGGGTCGCCGGTGCAGTAGAGCACCAGCGGCATATCCGGGATGCGGGAAAAGGCCAGCGGGTAGTCTGGGTCATCAAAGGGCAGGATGCGCACCCGCAGGGCGTCGCACTGCATCACCAGCGTGTGGAAGCTTTCTGCGTCCAGCTGTGCTGCACGCTTAAAGGCTGTATCCCCTGCCGCCTGCCGGAATTCCTCGGTCTCCCGCGCTTCCCACGCCTCCTGTGCGCCGCCAAAGGCGTCCAGCACCTTTCCGGCGTGGAGGCTGGCAGGCCCCAGCACCTGCGACAGCCACAGCCAGCACAGCAGCGGGTCGGGTGCAGGCTCCGGCGGGAACAGGCTGGTCTGCCCGGTCACAGGCTCTCCTCCCGGAAATGCCACAGCAGGATGCTGCCCGCGATGCCGGCGTTCAGGCTTTCCACCCGGTCGGTCATGGGGATGCGCACCGTGCTGTTGCAGGCGGCGATGGTCTCGTCGGTCAGGCCCTGTCCCTCGCTGCCGATGACCACGCAGACGCCGCCGGGATACCCTGCCTTTGCCGCGCTGAGCGGCTGGGACTGGTACAGCGCCGCCGCAAGGCAGGTGATGCCTTTTTCCCGCAGCAGGGCGATGGCCTGCGGCATGGCACCGGTCTCGATGACCGGGATGCGCACCGCCGCGCCCATGGAGGCGCGCAGGGTCTTGGGGGCGTAGACACTGGCGCAGCCTTCGCTGAGGATGACACCGTCAAAGCCAAAGGCGGCCGCACTGCGCAGCAAAGTGCCCACGTTGCCGGGGTCCTGCACCCGCTCCAGTGCCAGATACCGCCCGCCGGGGCGCACCTCCTCCAAGGTATGCACCGGGGTGCGGAACACCCCGAACACCCCCTGATGGGTGCCCACGTCAGCCAGCTTGTCCGCCACATGATCCTCTACCAGATAGTGCTCGCCCGGCAAAGCGGCAAGCTCCGGGCACTTTTCCAGCGCATTTTCGGTATAAAACAGGGTCTCCAGCTCTGCGCCCCGGGCAAGCTCCGGGCACAGTTTGCGCCCTTCGGCCAGAAAACGCCCCTCGGTGCGGCGGAATGCTGCACCGGAAGCAAGGCGGCAGGCGTATTTTATTTTTGCGTTTTCCCGGCTGGTGATCTTTTCGTCCATGCGTTCCTCCTGAACAGGTGTGTATGCTTTGGATACAATAGAAAAAGGGCAGCGTCTGCCGCAGATTTCTGCGGCAGGGCGCTGCCCCGTTGCCTTGTTTCCCTGGCCGCAAAAAATGCCCGGATACAAAACGGACGCCCGCGTATACGCGCGGGCGTCACGATGCAAGGTCTTTATCAGGCGTTCTTCACGGTCTCGACCAGAGCAGCAAAGCTCTTGGGATCGTTGATAGCCATCTCGGACAGCATCTTGCGGTTCAGCTCGATGCCTGCCTTCTTCAGGCCAGCCATGAAGGTGGAGTAGTTCATGCCCAGAGGACGAACTGCATTGTTGATGCGGCAGATCCACAGGTTGCGGAACTGACGCTTCTTCATGCGGCGGCCAGCCAGAGCGTAGTTGCCGCTCTTCATGACCTGCTGCTTGGCCATCTTAAAGTGCTTGCTCTTGCAGCCGTAGAAGCCCTTGGCCAGCTTCAGCATTTTCTTACGACGTTTGTGGGTCATGGTTGCGCCTTTGATACGTGCCATTTTTTATATCTCCTTTAGTATCTCGTAGAAAGTTTTGTGTACCTGCGGCTCGCTCTTAGGCGTAGGGCAGCATGCTCTTGATGGTAGCTGCGTTGGTCTTATCAACGTAGCTGGGCTGACGGTAGCCACGGGTCAGCTTGGTGGTCTTCTTGGTCAGGATGTGGCTGCGGAATGCATGACCGCGCTTGATCTTGCCGTTCTTGGTCAGCTTAAAGCGCTTCTTAGCGCCGGAGTGCGTCTTCAGTTTCATCTTAGCCATTTTAGTTTCCTCCTAAAATTAGTCCTTATTGGGTTTCGGGATCAGCAGAATGGACATCGTGCGGCCCTCGAGCACGGGCGGCTTATCGGTGGATGCCTGAGGCAGAGCCTCGGCAAACCGCTTCAGCACGTCTGCGCCCAGAGCACTGTGCGCCATTTCGCGGCCGCGGAAACGGATCGAAACCTTTACCTTGTGTCCGGCTGCCAGGAACTTGGCAGTCTGGTTGAGCTTGGTGTTGAAGTCGTTGGTGTCAATATTGAGCGAAAGGCGGGTCTCCTTGACCTCGACCACCTTCTGGTTCTTCTTGGCTTCCTTCTCCTTCTTCTGCTGTTCAAAACGGTATTTGCCGTAGTCCAGCACCTTGCACACAGGCGGCACAGCCTGCGGTGCGATCTTTACCAGATCGAGCCCGGCTTCTTCTGCAGCGCGCATGGCCACCTGAATGGACACAACGCCCTTCTGCTCGCCGTCAGCACCGATCAGGCGAACCTCACGATCACGGATCTGGCCGTTGATCTCCAGTTCCTTCGACTTTCCAGCGGTAGCGATAATGAATGCACCTCCAAACAAAATCCATAGTGTTGCAATATTTGGCATAGAAAACGCGGCCGCCCATATTCTGGACAGCCGCGCGAAATTTCACACAAAGCCGCAGCATTCTCAAAGGAATAAGCTGCTGTTTCGGGTATAGCCCGGGGACATCCTCCCGCAAGGCGAGCGCGGCACAGGCCGTAGCTGCTTTCTTTACCCGGCTATTCTACCACGCTTTATCTGCCCTGTCAAGCACTTTTTATGCGTTCTTTGGAAAAAATATGACTTTTCCCTTTTACGCTTCGATCAGTTTGCCCAGTGCAAAGGAGTAGATGCCCTTATAGGTCACCTTTTTCGGTGCAAAGCGCTTTTCGATGGCAATGGCGTAAAGGTTCAGCTGGGCGCGGTAGGCGCGCAAAAAGTCGCTTTCCGCCTTGCGGCGGTCGGTCTTGTAGTCCAGCAGCTCCAGATGGTCCGGGTACACCAGCACAAGGTCGGCGATGCCCTGCACCAGCACCTGCGCGTCTGCGGCAGCGGGCAGTTCCTCGTGTCCCTGCGCCGCCAGCACCGCACCGGCAGGCAGTGCGGTGATAAAGGGCAGCTCCCGCAGCACCTGCTCGGCGGCGCAGATTTTTGCAAAGGCCTCGCTTTCCACAAAACGCCGGATACACACCGCGTCCAGCTTTTCCGCGATCTCCGGGGCGGTCAGCTGCAATGCCACCTGACGGTCCCGCTCTGCCGGGATGGCCTCGTCCAGCGTGCCCGCAGCCTTGGCCGCAGCCAGCCGGGCAAAGTCCGCGTGCTCCAAAAAGGCGTGCAGTGCGGTGCCCATCTCGGCGGCGGTCAGACCGTCCTTGGAAAGGAAGCCCGGGCGCTCCAGCGTGGTCTGCTCGGCCTTGTGCACGATACTGGTCACGCTGACCTTGGCGGGCACCTGCGCAAGCGCTGCCGCCGGGTACTGCCACGCAAAGTTCTGCCGCAGCTTCTTCACCAGTGCCGGGTCGGTCTCCGGCGTTTCGTCCGGCGTATCTGTATCTATTTCCTCGGACAGCTGCACGGCATCGTCACACACCCTGATGGCCATCACGCTTTCGGTCTGTACAAACAGCAGCTCCCGGTTGCAGGAAAGCTGCCGCAGCACCCCGCCGTCCGGGTGCACCAGCAGCGCCGCCCGCAGCCAGTCGGCAAAGCTGTTGGCCTGCTGGTGCAGTGTGGCCCCCGCCCCGGCAGCCAGAAAAGCTGCTGCCTTGGCAAAGGGCTTGGCGCTCTTGCCGCTGCTCAGGGGCACGGTGAGGATGAGCTTATCCTGCGCACGGGTGAGCGCCACATACAGAAGGCGCATCTGCTCGCTGCGCAGTTCCCTAGCGTGGACATTGGCCAGCGCGGTGTAGGCGGCAGTTTTGTAAGCGCCCTCGCCGTTTTCCGGCCGCAGCCGCAGCCCGGCGCCATAGCTGCGGTGCACCAGCACCGGCTGACGGATATCCGAAGCGTTGAACTTGCGGGCTGTATCCCCCACGAACACCACCGGGAACTGCAAGCCCTTGGAGCGGTGGATGGTCATGATAGACACGCACCCGGGGTGCACCCCGCTGGGCACAGTGTCCTGTCCGGTGCTGCCGGCCTGCGCGGCGGCATCAATAGCGCGCACCAGCGCCGAGATGCCGCCTGCACCGGAGGCGGCGCAGAAGGAGGCAAACCGGCGGGCATCCTCCCGGCGGCGGGCACCGTTTTCCAGCACGCCCAGCGCCGCCAGATAGCCGGTGGAGGCAAAAATTTCTTCCAGCAGCTGCTCCGCCGGGGCGCTGCGCGCCATCTGCCGCAGGGCGGTGAGGTGGGCGTAGAAATCCTTCACCTTCTCGGTAAAGGGGTCGTCGGCCGGGTCCTCCAGCGCCAGCAGCAGTGCGCCGTACAGGCTAATGCGGGCGGGCTTTTTGTCCGGCTCGGCCTGTACCTGACGGCTGCGGGCGCGCAGCCGCACAAGGTCATCCTCGGTAAAGCCGAACATGGGGCCCAGCATGGCAGCGGCCAGATAGATATCCTGCGAGGGGTCGTCGATGACCTTGAGCAGGGCGATGAGGGGGCGGATGTGGGGCGCAAGCATCAGGTTCTCCCGGGCGTCGGCATATACCGGGATACCCCGGGCGGTCAGCGCCTCCACATAGGCCGGGAACTCGGTGCGCGCTGCCAGCAGTACACAGCAGTCCTCGTACCGCACCGGGCGGGTGGTGCTGCCCTCCCGCACCGGCTCTCCGGCAGAAACCAGCTGCGCAATGCGTTCGGCGATCCAGCCTGCATCGGTCTCGGTCTCGTCGTCCGGCAAAAACTGCACCTCCACGCTGCCCTGATATTCCCCGGGTGCGCCGCAGACCAGACGCTGCCCATCCCCATAGGCGGTATCGCCCAGCTCCGGGGTCATGAGCTGCTCAAAGAGATAGTTGATGCCCGCCACTACCTGCGGTGCGGAGCGGAAGTTTGCATCCAGCGCCAGCAAGGCGTCCGTGCCCGGGGTGCCCTCCGGCGGGCGGGGACGGGCTTTTGCGCCCGGCAGCAGCGGCCAGCTGTCCAGCTTTTGCCGGAAGATGCCGGGCTCTGCCTGCCGGAAGCGGTAGATGCTCTGCTTTAGATCGCCCACTAGGAAGAGGTTATCCCCCGCCGGGGCGGCAAGGCAGCGGTAAAGGGCGTCCTGCAGGGCGTTCGTATCCTGATATTCGTCCACCATCACCGCGGCGTAGTCCTGCCGGATGTTCTCGCACAAAGGGGTTGGCTTTCCCTCCGGGGTGCGCAGCAGCCGCAGGGCAAGGTGTTCAAAATCGCTGAATTCCAGCAGCTTGCGCTCCCTTTTTCTGGCCGTGAACCGGGCATCGAAGTCCCGCACGGCGGCGAACAGTGCCCGCAGCCGGGGCAGGGTGATCTGCCGATCGGTCTCGGCTTCGGCCTCGGAGCAGCAGATGAGCTGGGTCATCTGCTCAAACAAAGCGGCAGCTTCGTCCGAGCGAGTCTTGATCTCCGCCTTGTGGTCGCCGCCCAGGCGCTTTTTCATGCCCTTCAGGCCGGGGGCTTCCTCCATGCCCAGCACATAGGGGGTGAGCAGATCGTACAGCGGGTCCCACTGTCCGGCAGTGGCCAGCTGCTCTGCCTGCGCAAAGAAGGCGGCGGCTTTTTCCAGCCTTGTACCGGCCTCCTCGTATTTTTCTGCCACCGCAAGCTGTGCCTTTGCCCGGGCGGATGGGGTCTTTTTTTCCTCGGCAGCTGCCTGCTCTTGGTCAAAATCCGCATGGCAGTCGGCCAGCGCTGCCGTCAGCAGTTCCCGCGCAGCCTTGGCGCAGCGGGCAGCTTCGGCCAGCAGCAGGTCGTGCCAGCAGGTGGAAGCAAAGCCGTTTTCCTGCTCGTATGGCGCAAGAAATTCATCCAGCTTGCGGTCGTAGTCCGGCAGTGCCCGCAAAAAATCGTAGATCTGTAAAATGGCATCGCCCGCCGGTTTATCCGTGCGTCCCTTGCCGTACAGGTCTGCAAAGGCGCAGAAATCCGGGTCGCGGTAGGCGTTTTCCAGCGTTTCGGCCAGTGCCGTCCCCCGCAGCAGCTGCACGGTACCGGGGTCTGCCGGGGCAAAATCCGGCGGGATATCCAGCGCCTGAAAGTGCTTGTGCAGCAGGTTCAGACAAAAAGCGTCAATGGTGCAGATGGGCGCGCGCTGCAACAGCATCCGCTGGCGGCGCAGCATGGCATTGCCGGGCTGCAGCTGGCTGCGGTGCAGCAGCGCCTGCCCGATGCGGGCACGCAGCTCTGCCGCCGCCGCGTTGGTAAAGGTGACGATGAGCAGCCGGTCGGCGTTGACCGGCTGCTCCGGGTCGGTGATCAGCTGCACCGCCCGCTCGGTCAGCACGGCGGTCTTACCGCTGCCTGCGGCTGCACTTACCAGCAGCGCACCGCCCCGGTCGGCAATGGCGGCCTGCTGCGCCGGGGTCCATTTGGGTCCGCTCACGGCTGTTCCTCCTCTTTTTCGGGTTCTTCCTCAGGTTCAAAGGGCTTTGCAGGGGCTTCCAGTGCACGCTCGTGCACCCCGGTCTCGTGGCAACAGATAAAGCTGTAATCGCACCATGTGCAGGGGCTTTTGCTGCTGCTCGCCACCAGCGGCTCGGCATCGATCTGCCCGCCGTAGAGCTGCTCGCCCATCTGGGTAACAAGATCGTCCAGATGCAGCCGGATGCGGCTGAGCTTGGCGCTGTCGGCCCGCTTGTCCTTCTGGTAGGGGCTGGGTGCGCCGTTGCGGTAGCCGAAGGGCAGGTACTTGCCGGTTTCGTCTGCGTCCATGGCGTCAAAGATCTTCTGCTCGTCCCGCACAAGGCCGTCCAGCTGGTACTCCACCGCCCGGGCAGCCTGCCCGCGGGGCAGGGTCTGGGGGGCGGGGTCCGCCAGCAGATACAACACGCCCGCCGGCTGTGCGCCGGTAAAGCGCCCGCCCGCATCCCGGGTCAGGCTGAACAGATACAGCAGCATCTGGCAGTCCAGACCGCAGTAGACTTCCTTCAAGTCCAGCTTTTTGCTGCCGGTCTTGTAGTCCACCACCCGCACCCAGCGGGTGCCGTCGTCCTCAATCCACTCGTCTGCGCGGTCCACCGTGCCCACCAGCTGCACCGTGCGCCCGTCCGACAGGCGGTACACCTGCCCGGGCACAGCGTCCTCGCCCCGGCCTATTTTCAGTTCACAGGCCACGGGCTTAAATTGGGACTGGTTCTGCTCGTCCCGCAGATAGCACAGCAGGCTGGTCATGCTCTTTTTCAGCCGGGAGAGCAGGTAGGCAAAGCGTGCGGTATCCTCCGGCAGATAGCGCCGCGCGTACTCGTCCACCAGTGCGGCGGCAAGGTCGGCCATGGCGGCATCATCCAGTTCTAAAAAGGGGCGCAGCCCGGCGCAGGGGTTGTCCTCCCCGGGGTGGGGGTCCAGCGCCATTTGCAGCACCCAGTGCATCAGGGTACCGCTCTGGTCTGCCGAAAGCTCTGCACGGCGGCGGGGCTTGAGCCCCAGCACATACTGCAAAAAGTAACCGTAGCGGCAGGTATAGTATTTTTCCAGCTGGCTGGGCGAGATGTGCAGCCGCCTGCCCAGCAGCGCTTCCAGCGTGGGCAGATCCTGCACCTGCCGGGGCGGGTCCTGCTCCATGCGCTGCAACAGCGCAAGCCCACGGGGTGTCTGCACCCCCTCGCCGGGGGCGCGCAGCGCCTCGGTCAGGCTGGCACGTTCCCGCTCGGTCAGCGGCCAGCCGCCGCCCAGCACATCCAGCCCATCTGCGGGGGTGGCGGCAAGGTCGATGAGTTCCAGCTGCGGTGCGGCGGGCTGCAACGCCTCCACGATGGGCTCCAGCGCGGCGCACAGGGTCTGCCCCTGCCCCTTCGGCCAGCTCATCCACAGCCCCTTTGCCGGGGCGGTAAGGGCTTTATAAAAACAGACCTGTTCCCGCACCACGCGGTTCTCAAAGCAGTCCGGCAGGTCGATCTGTTTTGCCATCAGCAAATCGCGGTCGGCGTGGGTCAGCAGGCCGCTCTCTGCGGGGGTACAGGGAAATTCACCCTCTGCCAGCCCCAGCACGAACACATAGTCCGGCGCATCCAGACGCATTTTACCGGCGCTTGCCAGCACCACCGCGTCCAAGGTCTGCGGGATGTGCCCAAGGTCAGAGGAGCGCAGCAGCAGACCGAAAAGATCCTCGTACTCCGGCACGGTGATGCCCTGACTGCCCAGCAGCCGCGCCATCTCGTCCAGCAGCTGCATCACCACGTTCCACTCGCGGGCGGCTTCCTCTGCCGCCGGGATGCCCCGGGCGGTGCGGATATCCTCCACCTGCGCGGCTTGCTGTCCCTCTGCGCCCAGTTCCTTCAGGCAGAAATACAGCGCCCGGCTGATCTGCTCGGCGTTGGCGCTGCGCACCTTGCCGCGCAAAGTATCCACCGCCGTCACCAGCTTTTTGCGGGCGTTTTCGGCACGGGTCAGGTTCAGCGTATCTTCCTCGGTCAGCTCGGCGTCACCGAAGCCCCGGGGGCTTTTGGTAAATTCTGCCCGCCACGCCGCAGCATTGGGCGACCACGTGTAGGCGTAGTTTTCCAGCGCACAGACTTCCGGCTCGGTCAGGTCGCACAGGCCGGTCTTTGCCAGTACGGTCAGCTGCTCGGTCATGTCCGCGCCCCGCAGCAGTGCCAGCAGCGCCCGCACCGCCGTGGCGGGTGCGCTGAACTCCGGGGTGGTGGGCTCGTCGCAGTACAACGGGATCTCTGCCATGCGGAACTCGTACCGCACCGCAGCCCGGTACAGGCTGATATCGCGGCAGACCACCGCGATCTTTCCGCAGCGCACCCCCTGCCGCATCAGGCGGCGGATGGCGGCAGCGGCGCAGCGGGCTTCCTCCTCCCGGCTGGCGGCGGCAAACAGCCGCAGCTCCGGGGCGCTTTCCGGCGGGGTGCAGCTGCCGGTCTCCAGCAGCTCAGTCAACGCGTCAAGGCCCGGAGCGTCTTTGTGGCGCAGGTCCCGCCGCAGCAGCTCCGGCGCAGCCACCTGTGCGCCGTTTTTGCGCGCCAGCTGGCGCAGCTGCGCCGCCACCTGCTTTGCACCGGAGAACAGTTCCAAGTCCCCGGGCTGCATGGGTGCGCCGTCCTCGCACAGCGCCACCGTCACGGCGGGCAGCGCGGCTAGCATCGCACCCATCAGCCGCTTTTTGGGCACGTTGAAGGTGTCGAACTCGTCAATGAACACCTCGCGCTCGCGCAAAAAGTCCGGCAGTTCGTCCCGGGCAAGCGCGGCTTCCAGACGGTCTGCCGCCAGCTCCAGACGGTCGGCGGGATCCATGCCGGTGCCCGCCAGCAGGCTTTCGTAGCCCTGAAAAATGAGTGCCAGTTCGCCCAGCTTTGCGCTCTCGGAGCCGCAGTCCCGGGCAAGCTCCTGCAATTGCTGCCCGGAAAGCCCGGCGCTTTTCAGTTCGTCGATGGTCTCGGCGGCCATCTGGCAAAAGGCCGCGCTGCGCCGGTGGCGGTAGTAGTAGTGCACGTTGTCCTGCAATTCCTCCAGCGCACGGCGCACCAGCACCGCCCGCCCGGCATCGGTCAGGGTCTGCACCGCCGCGCCGCCCTCTACCGCAAGGATATGCTCGGCCAGACTGGTAAAGGAATAGCTTTCCACCATGCCGGAAAGGGCATCTCCCAGCTCCCGGTAGATGCGCGCTTCGGTGCTGGAAGTAAACTGCTCCGGCACCAGCAGGATGCTGCGCTTTCCCGCCTCGGCGCGGGCACGGATGCGGGCATACAGCAGGGTGGTCTTGCCGCTGCCGGAAGCGCCCAGAACCAGTTTCAGCATTTCGGTTTCCTCCCGCTCGTTGATTTTTGCCTTTATTGTAACACGAAAGCGGAGATAAAACCACCGCTTTTCTTTGCAATCCCGCCGCCGCTGTGGTACACTGAAAAAAACATTCTGCACACCGGAAAGGGACTTTGTATGAAGATTTTAGCCGTTGACTACGGGGACAGCCGCACCGGCCTTGCCACCTGCGACCGCACCGAATTTCTTACCACCGCCATCACGCCCCAGATCACTTTAAAAGCCCGCAACAAGGTAGCCGCCCGGGTATGCGAGGTGGCGAAGGAGATCGAAGCTGAAATGATTTTGATCGGTCTGCCGCTGAATATGGACGGCACCGAGGGCGAACGCGCCGCCAAGAGCCGCAAGCTGGCAAAGACCGTAGAGCTTTGGAGCGGTCTGCCGGTGCGGATGTGGGACGAGCGCCAGACCACCTGCGCCGCCGCCGACCTTCTGGACGAAAGCGGCACCTACGGCAGCCGCCGCAAGGAGATATTGGATTCGGTCAGCGCCACGGTGATTTTGGAGGACTACCTTGCATGGCGCAAGGAGCATCCCGGGGAGATGTAAAAAAAGATGCCTGTGCTCACGCACAGGCATCATTTACTATTTATCCCTGATAGGTCTCGATGCTCACGCTGTTGATGGTGATATCGGTGGTAGGCTTCTGGTTTTCGTCCACAGCGGTCTGGGCGATGGTATCCACGATGTCCATGCCCTCGTACACCTGCCCGAACACAGTGTCGGTGTAGTCCAGATAGGGTGTGCCGCCCGCCGTCTGGTACGCGGATACCACCTCGGCGCGGTAACCGGCAGCATTCATCTGATCCACCAGTTCCTGCGTTACCGACTGCTCTCCCGGCAGCGATTCCACCACGTAGAACACGCTGGCGCACGCGCCGGAGGCATCCACGCCCATGCACAGCGCCCCGGCGTAGTGGTGCAGGCTGTCCGATGCTTCCACCGGGTAGCGGCTGCCCTTCCAGATAGTAGAACCCTTGCCGTCTGCGCCCTGCCCGGCTTCCACCACGAACTGGTTCTCTACCCGGCTCACGGTAAGGCCGTTGTAGTAGCCCTGCTGTACAAGGCCGATGAAGTTATCGCAGGCCTGCGGGGCCTTTTCCGGGAAGAGCACCGCCCGGAAAACACCCGCTGAGGTATCGAACACCGCAACCGTGTCCCCTGCTGCCGGGTGGGTGAACTGCAGCTCGGCGGATTCCACCGCCGGGCGGCTGATGCTCTGGACTTTGCTGCCGTTTTCCTGCGGCCGCAGCGTGCAGCCGGTAAGCAGCAGCACCGCCGCAAGACAGACTGCCCCGAATTTTTTCAACATATTCCCGCTCCCTGTTCCATATACTGTACTGCACGCTGCACGGTGCAGCGCAAAAGATTCAACCAGTAGTATACCATATTCTGCGCGGCAGTGCGAGAGGAAAATGCGTGAAAATTTATCCAATGATTTCTGTGCGAAAAAGCATCTTGACGAACTGCACAAAACACGCTACACTATAAGCAGACCAAGCGGGGTGCAGCCCGCAGCATCAACTGCTTTTTGTGATAAAGCAATACAGGAGCGTATTATGTCTGACGAGATCAAGAACCCTAATACTGAGGAAGAATATCAGCCTGACCTGATGACCCTTGAGGACGAGGACGGCAACGAGGTCACCTTTGAGGTGATCGACGCGCTGGACCACAAGGGTGTGCATTATCTGGCTGTTGTGGAATACGCCGAAAACGAAGAGGACCTGAACGAGGACGCCCAGCTGGTGATCCTGAGTGTCGGGGAGGACGATGAAGGCGAATATCTGGACGTTGTAGAGGATGACGAGGTGCTGATGGAAGTCAGCAAGCTGTTCGAGCAGCGTCTGAGCGAGGACTACGACATCGAGTAAGTCCTTTGACGGATTGACCGTGCAAGACTTCCTGCCCGGCTCGATTTGTTGCGGTTTGTATGATCCTACTAATCATTCAACGGGAGCCCGGAGTTCTCCGGTGGATTGCAGACCTCCCCGCCATGGGTCGACCATGGAGGCTCGATGAGGAAGCGTGATTCCGGAGACAGGGCACCCACCTGTCCGTAAGGGTAGGTTTGATTGACCGCAGACGACCGGGCGGGATCTTT
>OHAA01001504.1_pt1 | contig 13234 bp, 14 predicted proteins | sample 1606051 | NCBI WGS metagenome assembly OHAA01 (sample SAMEA3541493, study PRJEB24748) | human gut metagenome | biome: human gut; feature: human-associated habitat; material: faeces | place: China | collected 2012
GCAATGGGATAACAATGCTTCACGCCAAAATGACCGTCTTGTATGCAAAATTACACTTTTTCTCTGCTCAGCCTTCCGCAGTATGCCACATAGCCCCCTCGTATCTTCTCATAATTTGTAGGTGCCTCCACTGCATTGGGAATTACCGTCATTCTATCTTCACGAAATCCTGCTTCTATCAGCTTCTTCTGTTGAAAGTCTGTGATGCAGGCAAACTTATCCACACACTCACTGTATGCCTTGTTCAGTCTTGCTACTGCGTTGCGGGCTGCATAGCCCACCGATTTCAGCAGCGAATGTTCGCAGTTATACCGTATACATCCCCATTCATTCCCTTTTTCTAAGCACCGTTCACAAGGCTTTCCATCCCGCATGAACAGTCCTGTAGGACAGATCAGTCGGAAATTGTGTACGGTCATTACCACGGGAATTCCGGCTTTCTTGCATTCAAACAGTGCAGCCGGGCTAATGAAAGGGTACAAGTTGTGTACGTTCACCACATCCGGCTTTTCCCGTTGCAGTGCCTCCCGCATGGCTTTCACACCACTTGGGCAATACAGCCCCGCACAGAATCCCCGTATTTTGCCCGTTAGGTTTTCCCGGCTTCCTGCAGTCGTTTGGCGCAGTTGTGCCACTTCATGTCCGTGTGCAGCCCACATTTCCGCCAATCGGTCAACTACGGCTTCTTCTCCAGAGTATTTTCCGTAGTTGTTATGAACGAGCAAGATTCTCATAATTCCCAACCTCCGATTTCTTTAATTTCACGAGCAGGAATACCGCCAATAATTCTATTGGGATATGGATAGGATTTGTTTAGTAAAGAATTTGAAGCAATGACACAATTATCTCGTATAACAGTACCTTTAAGTAGCGTGCAATTTGCTGCAATCCAAACTTTATTACCTATTGTAATAGGTTCGCTATTATTAAATTCTATCTTTTTTTTATCCCAAATCTTATGTGCATCGCTATCCATAACTAAAGTATCCCAACTAAATTGTACATTATCTCCTATTGAAATTTTATGTGTACATACTAAACGTGTTGTACCTGATATCGCGAAATTCTTTCCTACAGTTAATATTCCTTCTGGTTTTACACAGATTATAGCCCCATGTCCAATGTGGGTATCTCCTTTTAAAACAAGTTTTCCTTGTTTCTGAATATCAATAATTGTGTGAACAGAATAAGTGTCAACTGCATCTGCACAATGATATCCTATTCTTATTGTACCAAGAGTGATATTCCCTTGTAATTTTATTCCTCCTTTGTATAAGCTTCGAATGCGAACGTTGTTAGCAATCCAAATGGGTAAATGAATTGCTTCTTTGAAAGGTAAATATCTGAAGTTAAACCAAATAGAGCGTGGCGTAGAAAGTAATCGTTTAAAAATAAAATATGGAGACATAAAATGATGTAAAATAGATTTGATGAATATTGAGAATTGTTTTTTAATAATATAATTGATTAGTGATTAAATTTTAATCTGTTAGGCGTTTGAAATTTTATACATGATGTGTGTTTATGTAAATTTAATTATATGATATTGATCTATTATTGATAATATATAGCAGCAAGTTAATGTCGTCTTATAGATGAGATCTGTTGAACACTTAAAGGAATAGTAACTAATAAAATAAAAGGTAAAAGTTTGTAATTAAAAGGATTATAGTATAAGCCTTTAATAATTTCATACATAGTCTCTAATTTATCTCCATATCGGATAGCAACAGAAGCTCTCATTTTATGCCAGTGTGATATATACTTTCTCATTCCGCAAGTATGAGGATATTTTTTATATAATTCTACTAATCCTTTACCTACCGGATCTCCCTTATCTTGTTTTCTTGGAGGAAGATTTTTATTGTTATATCCTTCTCCCAAATTATAGATAGCTTGTGATTTTTGAGTATATGCAATGGAGTATTTACAAGCTAAGCGCGCCCACGTTAGTAAATCTTCTCCCGATTTAATACCGACAGGAAAACCACCAATAGATTGTATGGCACTTTTCTTAACTATTACAGCTGACGTCCACAAAGGAGGATGTGAACAACTGGCTATCTCAAAATAGTTAGAAAGAATGCCATCTTCATCTTTGAAAGGAAGTTTTCTGATAATGGTGGGTGTCACCTTTCCTTGTGTATCTTTAAATTCGTAGTTACAGGCAAAAACACTACATTCAGGATATTTCAGTGTGAGTTCATATTGAGTTTTCAAATAGTCAGGCTTCCATTCATCATCCGCATCAAGGAAAGCAATGTATTCCCCTCTTGCTTCTTCTATTCCTCGGTTGCGTGCGGCAGATACACCAGCATTAGATTGATGAATTAGGCGGATACGTGGATCGAGAATTCTTTTTACTTCTTCTACACTGTGATCTGTTGATCCGTCATTCACGATGACGATTTCGAAGTCCTGATAACTTTGCTTCAATACTGTTTGAAGTGTGGTAACGATACTTTGTTCCTTATTATATAAAGGAATTATAATTGAAATCATTGAATAATAGTTGAATTATGAAGTTCATTTTTAATAATTAAAATTTATCTACCACCTGTGATGATGAGGTATGTTTTGTTATATTTATTCTTTAGAAACCTTCCTCCTATAATACATAATGTAATAGTTACAATAGGAGCAGTTATATAAATAATGAGTATGGAGTTTGAAGATTTTCCTAATATAATTAATAGTATATTTTTGATGATTGTGAGTATGGGTTCATGCATTAAGTAAATAAAAAAAGAATGTGACATTGGCCAACTTAAAATGTACTTCTTAAATTCGTTATAAAACAAATCGTATAAAAGCCAAATACAGCATACTCCTATTAGAATGCCTAAACAATGAAAATAGTATAAATCACGATGACAAGCATTAAATAGAGCTATGGTAAACCATATTATTAAAATTAAAATGCTCCATCTACTTTTTATTTTATATTCTAAGAAACGTCTCTGATAACATCCCAAATAAGCACCTGTGGTAAAAAAGAAAATAGCTTCTATAGTGATAATATATTGGATACCTGATATCCAGAGGAAAAACAGACAAAGAATTAGCCATACTTTTATTTTTTTCAATCCATAATAGATACAAGGTGATAAAAGAGTTAGTATAAACAAATCTCTTAAAAACCATAATTGATAGCATCCGATAGGTTGAAAAAGAAGTGTGTATAAACATTCTGATAATGATAAATTAGCAATTTGTTTGTATGATTGCGTAGTTATAAATTGTTGAGTTACATAGACGAATATAAATCCCAATCCACTAAATATTAAATAGGGGATGAGTAAAGATCGTATACGCCGCTTGATTTTGGAATAAAAAAGTGATCTGTCAAAGTTGTTTATGTTCCTAAAATAAAGTACTCCTGAAATTAGAAAGAATAATGGAACCGCTGTACGAGTTATTTCTTGTGAAAAATAATATTGTATAATTGAAACAATATTTTCTGAATCCATGGGTATATAGGCATGTAAATACACGACCATAACCATGGATATAAAAGAAAGAATTTTAAATTTATTGCTGAGATAACTGTCCATCTTTTGCTAAATCTATGAATTTTAAGAAGAAACCTGTAAAAATGAATGGATTGATGAGTGATGTCATGGAATGTGATACTACATTATCAAATCCCATAGAAAAAGCGACTCCAGCTAAACTGGAAATAGCCATTATTCCGGAAATAACAATCCATATATTGGCATGAGTTACCCAAGTGTAATAGAATACTTTAATTATAACACACAGGAAGAAGAAAGCAAGTAAAATAATACTAACATTGCCACAATCGCATAACAATTGGACATAATCACTATGTAACAGTGCTATTGTATTTTCTCGGATAGCTCTTTCTTTTAAAAAGTGTGTTACAGTGCCTAACCCCGAACCCAATATTGGATCGGGATCATGATATTTTTTGAGACATAAATTCCATAAATAATCTCGCCCTGAAGTTTGAATATTATCTAAACGTAATCCGTCACCGGCTATTATAGCTTGTGCCCCGACTTTTCCCGCATTAGTACCAAAGAATTTTTCATTAATACTAGGAATAAACAATATAGAAGCAATAAAGCCGGCAGCAAGTACTATTATGAAAGGAACAGATTTTAGTTTATATCGAAAGAAGGCGAAAAAGCAAGAAGCTAAAGCTATGCCTCCTAACCCTGTTCGTACACTTTCTAATATGGCGGATAATAGTAACCAAGCTGCAATCCACAGTCCGATTCGCTTGCCTGTTATCCAGTACCAGACCAGAGGTACAACAAATAGTGAAGTAAAATAGTCTGCTAAGCCTGCATAAGTCAAGAAAATGCCATTTCCGAATGGTGAATAATAAAGCCAAGGCATAAATACAGCACTAAAACCACCAATGATAAAAGCATAAATCGCACATGTTTTGAGTGTCGCCTTAGAAAAAAAGAATAAATCATAATGACTTTCTATAGAGCTATATCCCAACCATAACGATAAAATAGGTATTAAATATTTGATTAGAAGAGTAAATGTATCGACAGTGATGTCAGCATAAAAGCATGTTATTATAAGCCATGAATAGAAAATTAAGTAACTACCAGCTATTAAGTCTATTTTTAGTTTAATTTTTTTTATTACCAATAGATAAATCAGTATCGCAAAATATACACCATATTTTAGAAGCGAAAATTGACCTAAAAAGACTGGGGCTGTACAAACAATGAATGTCAAGAAATACATCTGAGCATTCATTTGGTATGAATAGCCTGCTTTATCCGGCAAAGCAAACAATCGTTTATTCGAAAAGGACGGTTTGAATATAGTTATCGCATAGAGAGTGAAAACTACCAGTATAATTAAATTTATGATTGTACTCATTCAAACTTTTTATATAAGTTATTAAATAATTGACAGAAACGTTCGAAGCTGAATCGCTGTACGTACGTGGTTGCTTCATTGGAAAACTGTTTCCAAAGGGCTGGCTGTTCTATCAATTTATTGATTTGGGCAGCCAGATCTTCTACCTGTTCCGGTTCGTGAAGCAAGCCCACTTCTCCATCCCGTACCACTTCCGGTAAACCACCGGTGCGAGCAGCTACAACTACGCAACCATGTGCCATACCTTCAATGGCTGTCAGTCCGAAACCTTCGCTGCGTGAAGGCATCAGCAGGATGTCTATGCGGTCGTAGTAGCTTGATAACTTCTCCTGTGGTTGTCGTCCTGCAAACTCTACAGCTTCTTCCAATCCTGCTTTATGTACCTGCTCCTCCATCTGTTTTCGCAGACTGCCATCACCTACTATCAGCAGTTGCATTTCAGGGTGATACGCTTTTACTTGTGCAAAGGCAGGCACTACCAAATCCATTCCTTTGATGTTTTCCAAACGGCTGACTGCACCAATCGTTAATGGCTTATCTTTGCTTTTGGCTTGTTGGGAGATAGAAATACCTGCAGGCAGGGCATTGTATATCGTAAAGTGATTCCGTTTTTTCAGTTGAGTTTGTTCTGTATAAAGCTGGGAAGTTCCGAAGAACGAACGTTCCGCCAACTCTGTAATGCAGGTAAATGCCCGTACACAATGTTGCTGAATAAAGTGTACTAGTCGCAGGCTGGGATAAATGTCGGCTGCCGTATGTGCGGTCGCTATGATTTGGTGTAGACCTAAAAGGCGTAACAGCAGGATGGGAATCGCTCCCGGTGCCATATATTGTACATGTGCCGCATCCGGTCGGTATTGTTTTAATACTCTCCGAAATTCTTTGTAGAGGAAGATGATTCCTTTCCAACCTCCGATGCGTATTCCGTCTTTACTCAGACAAACCACTTCACTTCCAGCTTGTTGGAATCGGATAACCATTTTCTGACTATATTCAAAGTAACATACAGTTACGACTTGGTGTCCGCCTGTAACTAATGCCCGTACTAAATTGAGAGTCTGTATTTCTGTACCGCCAGTCAGTAGGCAGGGGATGCAAACCATTACTTTCATTGCTGAAAACGTTTTTTTATTTTATGCAAGTAATAACAGATAGTTGGCATAGGGTCGCGTCGATTGAAATTGATAAAGCAACGGGTTCGCATAAAATCTTTCAACCATGAATTTAATGAAACATCTCCGTTTTTTACATACAAAAAATCGATGGAATAGTTCATCATATATGTTTTTCGTATACGTTGCCAGTTAATCTTGTAACTTGGATTTACATAAAAAGCATGTAGATTGGCTCCTGCTACAGTAGAAGCATGAGCCAATCCTTCATTACGAAAGTTTACTTCCATAAAGTAGTTCTTATCCCCTCTATGCAGAAATTCTACACTGAAAGGTCCGTAATATCCGGCATGTTTTAAAAATCGTTCCAAACCGGGAATGTTTATGTCCAGTTCTTTCTGTGGCAGGAACAGTCCATAAGCTCCGGCTCCTATCAAATAAGGGTAATGTCTGATTTTCCGTACGGCACCGGATATAAATACCCCATTTTCTGTTCTTACTCCGATGCAGTCCAGCTCATACTCTTTGTTGATAAACTCCTGAAGAATAAAATCTTCGCAATGACTTTCTTCTTTCAATGCAGATTCTAACTCTAGGGTTGTATGGCAAATATGAATATCGCTCTTTTCTCCTTTTGTACTGTACAAGGGTTTCAGAAGAATGGGATAATCAATACTGATAGAATCGATTTTATCTGTCCGATGAAAGATTTGCGAATGTGGAACGGTTAAACCGCATTGCATAGCTAACTTACATTGCTCATCTTTGTTGAATAAAGAGCCGATATGATTTCCTTTAGCCGGAGTTCGGAAATAGGGCGCAAGCTTTTCCTCTTGGGAGTCAATAAAGACGGCTGCTTCATCGAATGTACAGATAATAGTCTTTTCTCCTCCCAATTCTTTCATTTTTTCGAAGATGGGAAGACATCCACTCATTGATTGGATATGATGTATCCGGTTCCCTTTTAAATATTTACTTCTAGCTACAAAGCAAGTATCTTCTTCACATTTTAAGATTAAGTATTGCTCGATTCCTGCTTCGCCTAAACTGCGGACAGCACTTAAAGTGTTATGTGTAGAATCACCAATAACGATGGCTATATATGGGGAGGTGTTCATTAGTCTGCTTTAAAATATAGTTCACAATTCCATTGATTTGCTTTCACGAATATACGTGGTAGCACTCCGCTCCATGGTTTTCCACAAGGTGCAAGCGGTTTTATATAGGCATTAATGGCTTTTAATTTTATCCGATGTTCTCTCTGATTCATTTTGAGAACGAAAGCATTTTTCCAATCAACGTTCCATGTATTGTAGTACCAGAACCAGACACAATATTCGTACAGTTGAATCGGAGTGGATTTTATTCGGATGATTTCTCTTACTATATTTCCAGCTTCTATGTGGTCACTCCATCCTTCACCTTTATGCGGTACGAAAATAACATCTGGTGATATTTCCTCAATCAATGTCTGTAGGCTTTGAGTCTCAGGATTATTGAAAGAGATATTACCATCCGGATAATCTAACAAATGCAGTTGATCAAGTGGAAGTTCTAATATTGCTGCTGCTTTTCGTGATAAATTGCGGCGGGATTCAATCAGTGTTGATTCATCAATATGGCAACAGCCTTGATGGCTCTTCCCTCCTCCGGATAAGATGACAACATGCATTTGTTTTCCGTTTTCAATCATGCGCTGTATAAGTCCGGAGCAGCCTAAGGCTTCGTCATCGGGATGGGGGGCTATAACAATTGCTTTATGAATTTTTGATATAACAAAAGAATCCCTTCGTTGACATTTCTGATGTATATATCCGATACGGAGAATTCGTCCTAATTCTTTGATTTCCTTGATAATTTTCATCCTATTAAAAATTTACCAATACGACATTTTAGAAATAGCCAAGTCATTGCCCATGATATAATAAATGCGATACTTGCGAATGCGAAAGGAAATAAGTAAATGTAGTTTTCAGCCCAAGAGGCTATTGGGAATATTCGCTGAGCGGTGTTAGATAACATATACATTTCAAGCCAGTTATGGAATATATATATTCCATAACTGCATGAACTGATAGAAATTAATAATGGGTTAAATGATAAATTTTGCCAATGTATCAATCGTACTAAATGCCAAATACAGATAATAGCAGCCGTAGATGCAATCATGCCATGTATTGTATTTTTCCCATATTCAGAATAAAGTAAAATTCCAGTGATAAAATACACAACAAAGGCTACATAAATTAAATGATACTGTTTTATGGCAAGGAATATATGCGATCCATGATGTTTAATGATATATCCTAAGTAAAACCAATAGTACCATTTTGTTACATTATACAACCCCAAAAATGTGGGTAAGAATTTGTTGATTAAGGCTAAAACGAAAAATAGTAATAATACGCAAATTTCTGTACCTTTATTATACGAAACAATTTTATGAAGAGCATAGGTAATAATGAAGCACCAAAATAACATTGGTAGATACCATAAATGCCAATATCCACCTGTATAAAAAGGAGCCAAACTTATATTATCTGTAGTAATCATAAAGATTACTGTAAAGAAATAGTATGGTATTAAAAGTCTTTTGGCTTTTTGCCAGGTTAGGCTGATAAATGAACTATATCTTTGTTTAAACAATTGCCCACAGAATAAATAACCGGATATTACGGTAAATAATGGCATTGCAATATTTATTAGATAAGATTGATTAAATAATTCATATTTATCTTTGTATTCTAAAGCGATATTTGCTGGTAAATGGTTTGCATGTGTCATTCCATAGGCATGGAAGAATACAACTACTATGATTGAAATAACTCTTAGTAGTATAATATCGAATTGTAGTAATTTATTCATTGTATAATTGGTAAATATTGTTAAATTTGAAGGCTTATTTTAAGAGCAGTTTAGCTAATTTTCTAATATTCTTATAGCCAACAATCTTGTATATTATTAATTTTATTTCGGTTAGCCATCTCCTTCTATGAGGTGCATAAAAATTGTTGCAATATTCAAGATATATTTTTTTTGATCCTATTATTTTTTTTGATGAGAATAGTTTGAAATAATAGTAATAATCATCTTCTATCTTTGTAATCAATTTTAATTCTTCTGGAAAAGCATTCTTAAAATGTCTAATTTTTCTCTCAGCTGAATGTAATGTTGAAAGCAAATGTAACTCATCCATTTCTGCTGATTGTGAAGAACCACTCCGCTCTAAATATAAATATTGACCTTCAGAAGACAACATTCCTTTTTGAGTAGTCCATAATGTTTCGCAAAAGTAGAAACTATCCTCGTAAAACTCGCCAGCAGGGAAGCGAATGTTGCTTATTGAACTCCATCTATATATTGTTCCACAACACAAGCCTGATAATTTTCCCCCATAAAAATAAGATAAGAAATCTTTTTGATTAACAATCTGATTAATAGAAACTTCAAAGTGTTTGTAATTTTTGTAGTTTTCGTTACGGTTCCCATGCTCATCGACTCGTACAATAGGAAAAGAGACCCAGTCTAAATCTTCATCTTCAATTAGGTATTTCACATTTTTCTTTATAGTTTCGCAAGTTAAAGTGTCATCTCCATCTACAAATGTAATATATTCTCCACTAACTAATTCAAGAGCTGCATTTCTAGCACGTGCAGTACCACCGTTATTTTGATGTTTAGCAACAATACGATTATCTTTTTGAACTAAAGATTGAATTATTTTCCAAGAATTATCAGTACTGCCATCATCAATGATTATTATTTCAATATTACTATAGGTCTGTTGAAGTAATGATTGAATACATTTAGTTATATATCCTTCCAAATTGAAAACTGGAATAATTATAGATATTTTAGGTATATTATTTAACATATTACATTAATATAATCCATTAACTGATCATTAGTGACTCTTTTGTAACTTTTCCATAAACATTAGATATTCGTTTATCTATAGTCGTTCCTTTAAAATCTATAAAAGTATCTTTATTCTTTATATCCATTGCTGCTGTTGAACTAATAGTTACTATAACTTTAAACTTTATACCTAAAAGTTCAAACAACTGGAATGGTATAGCTTTATCCATTATTACTGCATGTGGAAAATATTTTCGATATGGTGTATTTTCTCGTGGATGTGGTTTTATAATAATATTTTCTTCCTTATATGGTTCTATCATATCTCGGTATAATTGTATCTGCTCTTCTTCCGTTAATCCACAATCTTTAGCAATAGGCTGGGTTAACAAGATAACTTCTTTCGCCAACATTATTTCAACATCTTGTTTCGTAAGATTAAAGCAATTTAAAATATATTCTTGCTTTTCCTTAGTTGATTGTTCCCATAATTTAGGAAGATTTACAAATTCTATTTTATGTTGTATGTGACTATCTTTTAAGTATTTTGTAAGTATTATTCTTTTGCATTTTCGATTGTGGCCAAATTCATTACAATATATATCTCCCCAAAGTAATTTGTGTATTTTACTATGCTTATATTTATAGGATATATTTGATACCTGATAATTTAAACTTCCATCTTCTATTAATGTATATTTATTTCTACCTATAATAGATTGTATACCATATCCTTGATCAATACCCCAAATATCACTAAAGAGAAGATATGGCCAACGTAATATATTATATAAAGGAATAAAAATAAAACAAAATTGTACTATTCTCCAGTGAATTTTATCATCCCAACTGATATTAATAACATGATGTCTAAAATGCGATCTAACACTGGGATGAACACCTTTATTGGTAAAAAAATAATGAGTTCGTTTAATAGTAGACAGGTCATTTACCAGCAAATAGATTAACAAAGACCAAAGTGAACCAGTAACAAAAACTCTCGGTTTTATAATTTTTTTTTTCATATAAAACTTATCAAATACATTTTTTGAATTGATGAGAGGTAATATTATTCCCAAACTTATTTATTTTAATAGAAGAGTTATAAATTTAGAAAGAATGAATACTCTAATAGCGTTTAAATAAAGTGTTCAGTTTTATCTACCATTTTATTCGAATTTAATGCTAAATAGTAAAAAAGCATTGTTCCGCAATAATATATGACTACTTTTTTAAAGGGAATGAAATTAATATCGAAAACAAAAGTTCATTTTAATGAAACTTTTAGTTGATGAATTCGATTTACTTTTTGTAACATATAAAAATTAACATCAAAATCTAGTAAAAAAGAATACAGAACTGAACACTTTAACATTTTGATATGTTTTATTTATCATTAATGATATATGGATCTATTTGAGATACACTTTCATCCATATCTAGCCAAGCACGGGCACAAGCTAAATCAAGCCCATCATCAATATCACATCCTGTGCGTTTATTAACCAAAAATTTATATGGATGTCTTCCATGGAAATATGACCATTCTATCATTTTCTCTCGTGGAGCCATTAATATTCCATCAGTTACAAAATATAAAGTTGGAAGTTGCTGGCTTGGAACATGTTTTAAGCCTAATTCATAATTTAACGGGCCATCTTCATTCCATATATATCTTTTAAAACTTTCTACGCTCATAAGGGAGTCATATCCTTGCTCTAAAGCTGGATAGTAAGCTGCTATTGCTTCTCTATAATCTTTAGGAAAGACAAGTGGGGAAGTACACGTTGCCCATAAAATGGTTTCACCATCTACGCTTTCGGCAATATGCTTGACAACTTCTCCGAAAGTTTTTGTCTTTTCATCGCAATATTCAGGAGCTCTTTTATGTATATCTGCTCCTGCACTTTTAGCCATAGCTAACATTAAATCAGAGTCTGAAGATACCACAATACGAGTTATTTCTTTCACTTCTTGCAGTTGATGAATTTTGTTGATTAATAAATTAGTACCCGCAAAAGGTGCTACGTTTTTATTTTTCAGTCGAGTGCTTCCTGCACGAACTGGAATGACTGCTGTAATAGTTTTCATTATTTATCGGTTTTTAATATATGGTTATTTGTAAATTTAAATATTATTTATTGGCCTATTATGAAATTGTGATTTTATTGATAAATCTTTTTGTAAAACGTCTCATTCCTTGGGAGGTAATATACATAAGAAGGTAACTACTTATAGAATATAGTGAGGTGATTATTATTGCATATAATATCCAATTTATAAATGAATTTGGTTCTATTATGTTAAATCCCTGTGTAAAATAGGAAATAGATATCCACGGAAACAGTATAACAAACAAGAACTTTATCCAATTAGCCCAATATACTAAAATATTTTCATGAAATGCTTTTTTGAATAAAAAATATGGTTTCCAAATGCCTACAATTAAAATTTGACTTGTGATTCCCCCTAATAAAACTCCTTTTAATCCATATATACTACCACAAATTATAGCTATACTAAGATTTATTATTATCTCTGCGATGGATGCCCAAATATCATAAAATAATCCATACCCATATATAAATTGCATAACACCTCCACGTGTATAACTTATGAAAATATTAATTGTAATTAAGATTAGTATCTGATGATCCAAAATATATTTTGAATCTAACCAAATTGCAATAAAGGGCTCAATAAGCATGTATATATCGAAACTAATTATTCCACCAATTAAATAACGAATACTTAAAAGCTCCCAAAATACTTTTTTTGTTTTATCAATATTGTTTTCTGCTATAAGATTACCTATACTAGCACTAGTACTTTCGAGAAAAGTATTAATAAATTGAGAAATTTTATCTGTAATGATTGTGTAGTTACCATAAAAAGCTACAACTTTTAAATTAGCGAAAGCGTATATTAAAAAAGGTGTAGTTTGCCATTGAACTGTTGCACTGATTTTTTGCACAAACAACTGCTTCGTATACTTCATCACCTCCGGATACTTCTTAAACAACAGCTTCCCCTGTTTTACCTCACTCTTTAGCCACGGATAAACCTGATTAATCTTCCAATTAAGAATGAATGAGTAGATAATACCAAATGCTAACTCAATAACTACCCACAGGTAGTAACTACCGGTGTAGTAGGCACTCGCCATCTGGATAAGGGTCTTGACAATGGTAGCTGTCTGGAAGTAGGCGGTAACCACATAGTTCTTCTGGTCGGCACCCAACAGAGTTTGCTTGTAGTTGGCAAAGTAGCCGATGAGTGATGATGTCAGGAAGGCGAAGTAGGCAAAGAAGATGATGCCTAACTCGAACTGGGTGTCGGGTTACGTCCTTGTTCGTTTCGTGAATTCTTGGGAGCTATCGGTGAGGAAGTTTTAT
>OHAA01001505.1_pt1 | contig 13233 bp, 8 predicted proteins | sample 1606051 | NCBI WGS metagenome assembly OHAA01 (sample SAMEA3541493, study PRJEB24748) | human gut metagenome | biome: human gut; feature: human-associated habitat; material: faeces | place: China | collected 2012
CGTATGTTCTGATGAATCCGCGTCTGATTCTGGCCGTTATCCTCGGTGGTATGACTGGCGTGTTCACGCTGACTATCCTGGGCGGTGGTCTGGTTTCTCCGGCATCTCCGGGTTCTATCCTTGCTGTACTGGCGATGACACCAAAAGGTGCATACTTCGCTAACATCGCGGGTGTGTGTGCGGCGATGGCTGTCTCCTTCGTTGTCTCTGCCATTCTGCTGAAAACCAGCAAAGTGAAAGAAGAAGATGATATTGAAGCAGCAACTCGTCGTATGCAGGACATGAAAGCTGAGTCTAAAGGCGCGTCTCCGCTGTCTGCGGGCGATGTGACTAACGACCTGAGCCACGTACGTAAAATCATCGTTGCCTGTGATGCCGGTATGGGTTCCAGTGCGATGGGCGCAGGTGTGCTGCGTAAGAAAATTCAGGATGCAGGTCTGTCGCAGATTTCGGTCACTAACAGCGCGATCAACAACCTGCCGCCAGATGTGGACCTGGTCATCACTCACCGTGACCTGACCGAACGCGCTATGCGCCAGGTTCCGCAGGCACAGCATATTTCGCTGACCAACTTCCTCGACAGCGGCCTGTACACCAGCCTGACCGAACGTCTGGTTGCTGCCCAGCGCCATACTGAAAACGAAGTGAAAGTGAAAGACAGTCTGAAAGACAGCTTTGACGATTCCAGTGCTAACCTGTTCAAACTGGGCGCGGAGAACATCTTCCTCGGTCGCAAAGCGGCAACCAAAGAAGAAGCGATTCGTTTTGCTGGCGAGCAGCTGGTGAAAGGCGGTTACGTTGAGCCGGAATACGTTCAGGCGATGCTGGATCGTGAAAAACTGACCCCGACTTATCTGGGTGAGTCTATCGCGGTGCCACACGGTACGGTTGAAGCAAAAGATCGCGTACTGAAAACGGGCGTGGTGTTCTGCCAGTACCCGGAAGGCGTGCGCTTCGGTGAAGAAGAAGATGACATTGCCCGTCTGGTGATTGGTATTGCTGCCCGTAACAACGAGCACATTCAGGTTATCACCAGCCTGACCAATGCACTGGATGATGAGTCTGTCATCGAGCGTCTGGCACACACCACCAGCGTGGATGAAGTGCTGGAACTGCTGGCAGGTCGTAAGTAATCCAATCCCACCTCTCCACATGGAGAAGGTGGGGCTTATTGCCTGATGCGCTACGCTTATCAGGCCTACAAAACAAAGCGCAGTTTGTTGAATTTGCACGTTCTTGTAGGCCGGATAAGGCGTTTACGCCGCATCCGGCACGGCCCCTCTCCACATGGAGAGGGTTTGGGTGAGGGAAAAGCCTCACCCCAGCCCTCTCGGGTAAAAACATTGATGAAGGTTAATACTATGAAAGCATTACATTTTGGCGCAGGTAATATCGGTCGTGGCTTTATCGGTAAACTGCTGGCAGACGCGGGTATCCAACTGACGTTTGCCGATGTCAATCAGGTGGTACTTGATGCCCTGAATGCCCGTCATAGCTATCAGGTTCATGTGGTCGGTGAAACCGAGCAGGTAGATACCGTTTCCGGCGTCAATGCCGTCAGCAGCATTGGTGATGATGTCGTTGATCTGATTGCTCAGGTTGATTTAGTCACTACCGCCGTTGGTCCGGTTGTGCTGGAACGTATTGCCCCGGCAATCGCCAAAGGGCTGGTGAAACGTAAAGAACAAGGTAATGAATCCCCGCTGAACATCATCGCCTGTGAAAACATGGTACGCGGCACCACGCAGCTGAAAGGCCATGTAATGAACGCCCTGCCGGAAGATGCCAAAGCGTGGGTAGAAGAACACGTTGGCTTTGTCGATTCCGCCGTTGACCGCATCGTGCCGCCTTCGGCTTCTGCAACCAACGATCCGCTGGAAGTGACGGTAGAAACATTCAGCGAATGGATTGTTGATAAAACCCAGTTCAAAGGCGCGCTGCCGAACATCCCAGGCATGGAGTTAACTGACAACCTGATGGCATTTGTCGAACGTAAACTCTTCACCCTGAACACGGGTCATGCTATAACCGCGTACCTCGGAAAACTGGCCGGTCATCAGACCATTCGTGACGCTATTCTCGACGAGAAAATCCGCGCGGTGGTAAAAGGTGCGATGGAAGAAAGTGGTGCAGTATTGATCAAGCGCTACGGCTTTGACGCAGACAAACATGCGGCGTACATCCGGAAAATCCTCGGTCGTTTCGAGAACCCGTATCTGAAAGATGATGTAGAGCGCGTAGGCCGTCAGCCGCTGCGTAAACTGAGTGCTGGCGACCGTCTGATCAAGCCACTGCTCGGAACGCTGGAATATGGTCTGCCACATAAAAACCTGATTGAAGGTATTGCCGCTGCAATGCACTTCCGCAGTGAAGATGATCCGCAGGCTCAGGAACTGGCAGCACTGATCGCTGACAAAGGTCCGCAGGCGGCGCTGGCACAGATTTCCGGTCTTGATGCCAACAGCGAGGTTGTATCCGAGGCGGTAACCGCTTATAAAGCAATGCAATAATGGTGGACCAGGCGCAGGATACCCTGCGCCCGAATAACAGATTGTCAGATATGCAGGCAACAATGGAACAAACCCAGGCCTTTGAAAACCGTGTGCTTGAGCGTCTGAATGCTGGCAAAACCGTGCGAAGCTTTCTGATCACCGCCGTCGAGCTTTTGACCGAGGCGGTAAATCTTCTGGTGCTTCAGGTATTCCGCAAAGACGATTACGCGGTGAAGTATGCTGTAGAACCGTTACTCGACGGCGACGGTCCGCTGGGCGATCTTTCTGTGCGTTTAAAACTCATTTACGGGTTGGGCGTCATTAACCGCCAGGAATACGAAGATGCGGAGCTACTGATGGCATTGCGTGAAGAGCTAAATCACGACGGCAACGAGTACGCGTTTACCGACGACGAAATCCTTGGACCCTTTGGTGAACTGCATTGCGTGGCGGCGTTACCACCGCCGCCACAGTTTGAACCTGCAGACTCCAGTTTGTATGCAATGCAAATTCAGCGTTACCAACAGGCTGTGCGATCAACAATGGTCCTTTCACTGACAGAGCTGATTTCCAAAATCAGCTTAAAAAAAGCCTTCCAAAAGTAAGCAACGTCTGCTTACTGCCCCTCTACCTGCTTCGGCCGATAAAGCCGACGATAATACTCCAGACGTTGTAGATATAACGGCACGCTTTCATCAGGTATTCCGGACGGAATCGCGTTACGGGGAGGTAGTTTTTTCAGATACTCCCGGAACGCCTGGCTCGATGCCATGAAATCTACGGCTTTATCGATAAGAAGCGGAACGTTTTCACCTAATTTGCCCATGATGATATCTCCGTATTACCCCGCGCCGGGAATGCGCGGCCGCCAATTTTAGTTTAGATCCCGGTATAAATGACATTAAGGAAAACGTGCTCAATCCTCAATAATCATCCGTTTCTATTAACTATCTTTTTTCTTTAAATTTCTTAATTAATCAATAAATTGCTTAGTTTTTAAGCATGTTAATGTTTACGTTATAGAACTATTGCAATGTCATCAGTTGTGAACAAAGCACCTGGTCGCGCATACTAGGGGCTATAAATTTATCTTTATCAGAAGTCATCACATGAAAGAAGTCGAAAAAAACGAAATCAAACGTCTTAGCGATCGCCTGGACGCTATCCGCCATCAGCAAGCCGATCTGTCACTGGTTGAAGCCGCAGACAAATATGCCGAGCTGGAAAAAGAAAAAGCCACTCTGGAAGCAGAAATTGCTCGCCTGCGCGAAGTTCACAGCCAGAAACTCAGTAAGGAAGCACAGAAGCTGATGAAGATGCCGTTCCAGCGCGCGATTACTAAAAAAGAGCAAGCTGATATGGGCAAACTGAAGAAGAGCGTTCGCGGACTGGTCGTTGTGCACCCAATGACCGCGCTGGGCCGCGAAATGGGCCTACAAGAGATGACAGGGTTCTCTAAGACTGCGTTTTAAGTTCCTTTCTCGTCGCTGTAATTACAGCCACTCACGATTTACTCGCTCCTGCTGGCACATGCAGGAGCCTGTTTCAGAGATCGAATATTTATAACGTTCTTAACATTATATATTCAACGCCACCTACACTTCTGAGCGCCCGGAGCAGGCTAAATTCTGAAAATCAGGTACAAATTAAAGAATGATGTATCAATATTAACAATGAATTGCCGCATATCAATGCTTGAAACATAATTAATTATTTAAATTTTTCTATCAGCATCGCAAAATTCGCAATAAAACATCACTCAACTGAATATTTATCTTTCCCTGCCCCGGGCCTTTATCCGGTGAAACATTTGACATTGATTGACACCGATCATTAAAATCCGCGCGATCAATTTATTTATTGGCTACAAACTAAAATTGTTTGACACTTAAAAACATATTCGCACAACCCATTAATACAAAAATTCTCTAACAAATTTATTTGGCGGATATGCCCCACTCTAATCATTCATAAAAAAAATGATTGTACTGTAATTATCAACGTATCGGGATTATGAAAAGGAATTCATCCTATGAACCTAAAGAAAACACTGTTAAGCGTGTTAATAATAGTGCCTCTCTGCTTATTGGCAGGGTGTGACTATATTGAAAAAGCGAGTAAGGTCGACGACCTCGTTACACAGCAAGAGTTGCAAAAAAGCAAAATTGAGGCGCTTGAGAAACAGCAGGAACTCGATAAGCGAAAGATAGAACATTTTGAAAAACAACAAACTACTGTCATAAATAGTACCAAGACGCTCGCTAGCGTGGTGAAAGCGGTTAAAGACAAGCAGGACGAATTTGTCTTTACAGAATTTAACCCAGCACAAACACAATATTTCATTTTAAATAACGGATCGGTCGGTTTGGCAGGCCGGGTGCTGGCTATTGATGCGGTTGAAAATGGCAGTGTTATTCGTATTTCGCTGGTTAACCTTTTAAGCGTTCCCGTATCAAATATTGGCTTTCATGCGACATGGGGCAATGAAAGACCCACCGATGCCAAAGCTCTGGCAAAGTGGCAACAATTACTTTTCAACACCACCATGAATTCCACTCTGCAATTAATGCCTGGTCAATGGCAAGACATTAATCTGACATTAAAAGGCGTTTCGCCTAATAACCTGAAGTATCTGAAGTTGTCCATCAATATGGCCAATCTCCAGTTCGACACTGTTCAATCTGCTGAAACTCGGCAGCGAAAAAACAAAAAATAAATGCAGCTTCTGCGCTTATATCAAGGAATAGAGAGCATCAATAATGAACAAAATTTTTAAAGTTATCTGGAATCCGGCAACAGGCAGTTACACCGTTGCCAGTGAAACGGCAAAAAGCCGTGGCAAGAAATCCGGGCGCAGTAAGCTGTTAATTTCTGCCCTGGTTGCTGGGGGAATGTTGTCGTCGTTTGGGGTACAGGCTCAGGCAGGAAGGGACAACGGTCAGGGCGTCAATTATGGCCAGGGAACAGGAACAGGCTGGGTTGCTATCGGTGAAGATGCAAAAGCAAATAGTTTTACAGACACCGGGGGTGGCTCCAGCACCGCAGTAGGTTATCACTCAACTGCTGACGGAAGGTGGTCAACAGCCCTCGGTGCTAAGACCCATTCGCTTGGCGAAGCATCAGTGGCGTTAGGGATTAACACTACCTCAGCAGGTGAGCGAAGCCTCGCTATAGGTGCATCGGCAACGTCAACGGGTGGATTTTCAATCGCACTTGGTCGTTATGCGAACTCAGTAGGTGAATTTTCTATTGCACAAGGGGATCACGCAGAGACTGGTGCTGATGACGCCATCGCATTTGGACGTGAAAGCAAGGCCTTAGGAATTATGAGTATCGCCCTCGGAGCCACGGCTAATGCGTCGAAAGAATATGCAATGGCGCTGGGTGCAAGTAGCGCCGCATCTGCAGCTAACGCGATTGCAGTAGGCCGCAACAGTGCTGCAGCTGGCGTAGACAGCCTCGCATTCGGTAGACTATCCGCCGCCAACGCCGCAAACGCGATTGCTATGGGTGCAGAGAGCAAAGCTGCTGAAAATGCGACGGCAGTTGGTACTAACGCGGAGGCAAATGGACTTAATAGTATCGCGTTGGGCTCCGGCAGTATTGCAGATGTCGACAACACGATTGCTCTGGGCAATCAAAGTCAGGCAGTAGCGGCTGGCGCAATTGCCATCGGTCAAGGGAATAAAGCTGACGGCGCAAATGCTATCGCGCTGGGTAATGGTAGTATTACAGGTGGTGTAAATGCTATTGCTCTTGGACAAGGCAGTTATGCCGGTTTAGAAAATGGCACTGCAATTGGTGCTCAAGCCAGTGCTCAGGGGAAAAATTCAGTTGCTCTGGGTGCTGGTTCTGTAGCGACTGACGCGGATACTGTTTCTGTGGGTAACACAACAGCTCAGCGACAAATTGTCAATATGGCAGCAGGTGATATCAGCACTACCAGTACTGATGCCATCAATGGATCACAGCTTTATGCTATCAGTAAGTCAGTAGCGGACAATCTTGGTGGGGGGGCTACCGTCAATGCGCAAGGCGTCGTTACTTCCCCAAATTACAGGCTGAAAAGTGGTATTTTCGGCACTGTTGGCGACGCCTTAACGGGCCTGGACAATAATACGTTACAATGGGACTCCCTTAAAAAGGCATATAGTGCGGCACATGGTACAGATACTACCAGTACCATCACCAACGTTAAAGACGGCGCTATTTCTGATACCAGTAAGGATGCGGTTAACGGTTCTCAGCTGAAAACCACCAACGATAACGTAGCGACCAATACTGCCAATATCACCACCAACACTAACAGTATCAATACCCTGACGGATTCCGTTGGCGACCTTAAAGACGATGCCCTGCTGTGGAATGGCACCGCGTTCAGCGCCGCGCACGGTACCGATGCCACCAGCAAAATCACCAACGTCAAAGACGGTGACCTGACGGCTGGTAGCACTGACGCGGTAAACGGCTCTCAGCTGAAAACCACTAACGATGCCGTGGCAGCCAACACCACCAATATCGCCACGAATACCACCAACATCACCAACCTGACTGACGCAGTTGACAGCCTCGGTGACGATTCCCTGCTGTGGAACGCTACTGCGGGGGCATTCAGCGCCGCGCACGGTACTGATGCCACCAGCAAAATCACCAACGTCAAAGACGGTGACCTGACGGCTGGCAGCACCGACGCGGTTAACGGCTCTCAGCTCAAAACCACTAACGATGCCGTGGCAGCCAACACCACCAATATCGCCACGAACACCACCAACATCACCAACCTGACTGACGCTGTTGACAGTCTCGGTGACGATTCCCTGCTGTGGAACGCTACGGCGGGTGCATTCAGTGCCAAACACGGCACCAACGGTACTGACAGCAAAATCACCAACTTACTGGCAGGCACTGTATCCTCTGATAGCACTGACGCTATTAATGGCTCACAACTTTATGGCTTAGCTGATTCATTTACGTCATACCTTGGCGGTGGTGCTGATATCAGCGATGCGGGTGTATTAACCGGGCCAACCTACACTATTGGTGGTACTGATTACAATAACGTCGGTGATGCTCTGGCTGCCATTAACACGTCATTTAGCACATCACTCGGTGACGCCCTACTCTGGGATGCGACCGCCAAGGGCGGTGACGGTGCGTTTAGCGCCGGTCGCGGGACAGATAACACAGCCAGCATCATTACTAATGTTGCAGACGGTGCAATTTCCTCTACCAGCAGCGACGCTATTAACGGCTCACAGCTCTATGACACCAGCAAGTACATTGCCGATACTCTGGGTGGTGACGCAGAAGTCAATGCTGACGGCACAATCACCGCACCGACTTATGCCATCGCTGGCGGCAGTTACAGCAACGTCGGTGACGCGCTGGAAGCGATCGATACCACGCTGGATGACGCTCTGTTGTGGGATGCAACAGCCAATGATGGCAATGGTGCATTTAGCGCCGCTCACGGAAAAGATAAAACAGCCAGTGTAATCACTAACGTCGCTAACGGTGCAATCTCTGCCACCAGCAGCGATGCCATTAACGGTTCACAACTGTATACCACCAACAAGTACATTGCCGATGCCCTGGGTGGTGACGCAGAAGTTAACGCTGATGGTTCTATTACTGCGCCGACTTACACCATTGCAAATGCCGAGTACAACAACGTCGGTGACGCCCTGGATGCGCTCGACGATAACGCTCTGCTGTGGGATGCAACAGCCAATGACGGCGCAGGTGCCTACAACGCCAGCCATGACGGCAAGGCCAGCATCATCACAAATGTTGCTGATGGTAACATTGGCGAAGGCAGCACTGACGCCATCAACGGTTCTCAGCTGTTTAACACCAATATGCTGATCCAGCAGAACAGCGAAATCATCAATCAGCTTGCCGGTAACACCAGCGAAACCTACATCGAAGATAACGGTGCGGGCATTAACTATGTACGTACCAACGACAACGGCTTAGCGTTCAACGATGCCAGCGCTTCAGGTATTGGCGCTACGGCTGTGGGTTATAACGCTGTCGCCTCAGGCGAAAGCAGCGTAGCCATTGGTCAAGGTAGCAGCAGCTCCGTTGATACGGGTATCGCCCTGGGTAGCAGTTCTGTTTCCAGCCGTGTAATAGTTAAAGGTTCTCGTGACACCAGCGTGTCGGAAGAAGGTGTTGTGATTGGTTATGACACCACGGATGGCGAACTACTTGGTGCGTTGTCTATTGGTGATGACGGTAAATATCGTCAAATCATCAACGTAGCCGATGGTTCCGAAGCCCATGACGCCGTTACGGTTCGCCAGTTGCAAAATGCCATTGGTGCAGTCGCTACCACGCCGACCAAATACTTCCACGCTAACTCAACAGCTGAAGATTCACTGGCAGTAGGTGAAGACTCGCTAGCAATGGGCGCGAAAACTATCGTTAATGGTAATGTGGGTATTGGTATCGGTTATGGTGCCTACGTGGACGCGAATGCACTTAATGGCATTGCTATTGGTAGCAACGCGAGTGCAAATCATGCAAACAGTATTGCGATGGGTAGTGGTTCCCAGACCACCCGTGGTGCGCAAACTGATTACACCGCCTACAACATGGACGCACCGCAGAATTCTGTCGGTGAATTCTCTGTCGGCAGTGAAGACGGTCAACGTCAGATCACCAACGTCGCGGCTGGTTCAGCGGATACCGATGCGGTTAACGTAGGTCAGTTGAAAGTAACGGACGCGCAGGTTTCCCAGAATACCCAGAGCATTACTAACCTGAACAATCAGGTGACGAATCTGGATACTCGCGTTACCAATATCGAAAACGGCATTGGCGATATCGTAACCACCGGTAGCACCAAATACTTCAAGACCAACACCGATGGCGTAGATGCCAACGCGCAGGGTAAAGATAGTGTTGCGATTGGTTCTGGTTCCATTGCTGCCGCTGACAACAGCGTCGCGCTGGGTACAGGCTCCGTGGCCAACGAAGAAAATACCATCTCTGTGGGTTCTTCTACCAACCAGCGTCGTATCACCAACGTTGCTGCAGGTGTTAATGCCACCGATGCGGTTAACGTTTCGCAGCTGAAGTCTTCTGAGGCAGGCGGCGTTCGTTACGACACCAAAGCTGATGGCTCTGTAGACTACAGCAACATCACTCTCGGTGGTGGTAATGGCGGTACGACTCGCATCAGCAACGTCTCCGCTGGCGTGAACAACAACGACGCAGTGAACTATGCGCAGCTGAAGCAAAGCGTGCAGGAAACGAAGCAATATACCGATCAGCGGATGGTTGAGATGGATAACAAACTGTCCAAAACCGAAAGCAAGTTGAGCGGTGGTATCGCTTCTGCAATGGCAATGACCGGTCTGCCGCAGGCTTACACTCCAGGTGCCAGCATGGCCTCTATTGGTGGCGGTACTTACAATGGTGAATCGGCTGTTGCTTTAGGTGTGTCGATGGTGAGCGCCAATGGTCGTTGGGTCTACAAATTACAAGGTAGTACCAATAGCCAGGGTGAATACTCCGCCGCGCTCGGTGCCGGTATTCAGTGGTAATCATCCATTAACGAATGGGTAAACGCCACATTGCCTGATGCGCTACGCTTATCAGGCCTACGGGGTGATTCAGCACATTCCTGTAGGTTGGATAAGGCGTTCACGCCGCATCCGGCAAGATAAGGCGCACCAGTTCAACAATCTGGGGCAATTCTCTGATGGGAATTGCCCTTTTCTTCATTACCTCTCTCCCAAGATTGGCCCTACCAATTCTTCGCTTATCTGACCTCTGGTTCACAGATCTCCAATTAAAACTCACATCAATGTTGCCAATACATAACATTTAGTTAACCATTCATTGTCATTATCCCTACACAACACAATTGGCAGTACCACTTTTACACAACGTGTGACAAGGAGATGAGCATCAGACTCATTACACGATGTGCGTGGACTGCAGGAGACCTGCAATGAATCTCTGGCAACAAAACTACGATCCCGCCGGGAATATCTGGCTTTCCAGTCTGATAGCATCGCTTCCCATCCTGTTTTTCTTCTTTGCGCTGATTAAGCTCAAACTCAAAGGTTATGTCGCCGCCTCATGGACGGTGGCAATCGCCCTTGCCGTGGCTTTGCTGTTCTATAAAATGCCGGTCGCTAACGCGCTGGCCTCGGTGGTTTATGGCTTCTTCTACGGTTTGTGGCCCATCGCGTGGATCATTATTGCGGCAGTGTTCGTCTATAAGATCTCGGTGAAAACCGGGCAGTTTGACATCATCCGCTCGTCTATTCTTTCGATAACCCCTGACCAGCGCCTGCAAATGCTGATCGTCGGTTTCTGTTTCGGCGCTTTCCTTGAAGGAGCCGCAGGCTTTGGCGCTCCGGTAGCAATTACCGCCGCATTGCTGGTCGGTCTGGGCTTTAAACCACTCTACGCCGCCGGACTGTGCCTGATTGTTAACACCGCGCCAGTGGCATTTGGCGCGATGGGCATTCCGATTCTGGTCGCCGGGCAGGTAACAGGCATCGACAGCTTTGAGATTGGTCAGATGGTGGGGCGTCAGCTGCCGTTTATGACCATTATCGTGCTGTTCTGGATCATGGCGATTATGGACGGTTGGCGCGGAATCAAAGAAACGTGGCCTGCGGTCGTGGTTGCAGGTGGTTCGTTTGCCATTGCTCAATACCTCAGCTCTAACTTCATTGGGCCGGAACTGCCAGACATTATCTCTTCGCTGGTATCACTGCTCTGCCTGACGCTGTTCCTCAAACGCTGGCAACCAGTGCGCGTATTCCGCTTCGGTGACTTGGGGGCGTCACAGGTTGATATGACGCTGGCTCACACCGGTTACACCGCAGGTCAGGTGCTTCGCGCCTGGACACCGTTCCTGTTCCTGACCGCCACCGTAACGCTGTGGAGTATTCCACCGTTTAAAGCCCTGTTCGCTTCGGGTGGTGCGCTGTATGAATGGGTGATCAATATTCCGGTGCCGTACCTCGATAAACTGGTTGCCCGTATGCCGCCAGTGGTCAGTGAAGCGACAGCGTATGCCGCCGTGTTTAAGTTCGACTGGTTCTCTGCCACCGGTACCGCCATTCTTTTTGCTGCCCTGCTCTCGATTGTCTGGCTGAAGATGAAACCATCTGACGCTATCAGCACCTTCGGCAGCACGCTGAAAGAACTGGCTCTGCCTATCTACTCCATCGGTATGGTGCTGGCGTTCGCCTTTATCTCGAACTATTCCGGACTATCATCAACGCTGGCGCTGGCACTGGCGCACACCGGCCATGCATTCACCTTCTTCTCGCCGTTCCTCGGCTGGCTTGGTGTCTTCCTGACCGGATCGGATACCTCATCTAACGCCCTGTTCGCCGCCCTGCAAGCCACTGCAGCACAACAAATTGGCGTTTCTGACCTGTTGTTGGTTGCCGCCAACACCACCGGTGGTGTCACCGGTAAGATGATCTCTCCGCAATCTATCGCTATCGCCTGTGCGGCGGTAGGCCTGGTAGGCAAAGAGTCAGATCTGTTCCGCTTTACCGTCAAACACAGCCTGATCTTCACCTGTATGGTGGGCGTGATCACCACGCTTCAGGCTTATGTCTTAACGTGGATGATTCCTTAATGATTGTTTTACCCAGACGCCTGTCAGACGAGGTTGCCGATCGTGTGCGGGCGCTGATTGATGAAAAAAACCTGGAGGCGGGCATGAAGTTGCCCGCTGAACGTCAACTGGCGATGCAACTCGGCGTATCACGTAATTCACTGCGCGAGGCGCTGGCAAAACTGGTGAGCGAAGGCGTGCTGCTTAGTCGACGCGGCGGCGGGACGTTTATTCGCTGGCGTCATGACACATGGTCGGAGCAAAACATCGTCCAACCGCTGAAAACGCTGATGGCCGATGATCCGGATTACAGTTTCGATATTCTGGAAGCCCGCTACGCCATTGAAGCCAGCACCGCGTGGCATGCGGCAATGCGCGCCACACCAGGCGAAAAAGAGAAAATTCAGCTTTGCTTTGAAGCAACGCTAAGTGAAGACCCGGATATCGCCTCACAAGCGGACGTTCGTTTTCATCTGGCGATTGCCGAAGCCTCACATAACATCGTGCTGCTGCAAACCATGCGCGGTTTCTTCGATGTCCTGCAATCCTCTGTGAAGCATAGCCGCCAGCGAATGTATCTGGTACCCCCGGTTTTTTCACAGCTGACCGAACAACATCAGGCAGTCATTGACGCCATTTTTGCCGGTGATGCTGACGGGGCGCGTAAAGCAATGATGGCGCACCTTAGCTTTGTTCACACCACCATGAAACGATTCGATGAAGATCAAGCTCGCCATGCACGCATTACCCGCCTGCCTGGTGACCATAATGAGCATTCGAGGGAGAAAAACGCATGATTATTTCCGCAGCCAGCGATTATCGCGCCGCAGCACAACGCATTCTGCCGCCGTTCCTGTTCCACTATATGGATGGGGGTGCATATTCTGAATACACGCTGCGCCGCAACGTGGAAGATTTGTCAGAAGTGGCGCTGCGCCAGCGTATTCTGAAAAACATGTCTGACTTAAGCCTGGAAACGACGCTGTTTAATGAGAAATTGTCGATGCCGGTGGCGCTGGCTCCGGTGGGTTTGTGTGGCATGTATGCGCGTCGTGGCGAAGTTCAGGCTGCCAAAGCGGCGGATGCGCATGCGTATTCATAAGGAAACATTTGAAAAACTTCACGCCAGATATTTTTGCAAAATTC
>OHAA01001508.1_pt1 | contig 13218 bp, 8 predicted proteins | sample 1606051 | NCBI WGS metagenome assembly OHAA01 (sample SAMEA3541493, study PRJEB24748) | human gut metagenome | biome: human gut; feature: human-associated habitat; material: faeces | place: China | collected 2012
CCATGGGCTGACGACGCGATTCGTCAGCCCTTGACGGCTCCAGCCATGACACCAGAGACTATATACTTCTGGCATACCAAGTAGAAGACGATGATGGGGATGATGGCCAGCACCAGGCAGGCCATCATGGCTCCCATATCCACGGAACCGTAGCCGCCCTTGAGGTATTGCACGGCGACCGAGATGGTCTTGTACTTGCCGAGGTCGAGCGTCAGGTACGGCAGCAGGTAGTCGTTCCAGATCCACATGGCTTCGAGGATGCCCACCGAGACGATCGACGGCTTCATAATCGGCACCACGATCTGGAAGAAGATGCGCGGTACGGACGCGCCATCGATCATGGCGGACTCCTCAAGCTCCTGCGGGATGCCCTTGATCACGCCGGTGAAGATGAACACGGCCAGACCGGCACCGGAACCGAGGTACACGATGCACAGGCCCCACGGGGTATTGAGCTTCAGCATGTCGGCGATCTTGGAGAGGGTGAACATCACCATCTGGAACGGCACGATCATATTGAACAGGAACAGGGTGTAGAGCAGCTTCGCGGCCCAGTTGTTCACGCGCACGATCCACCATGCGCACATCGCGGTGCACACCAGAATCAGCGCCACCGAGCCGACGGTGATAAGCAGCGTCCAGCCGAAGGAAGCGAAGAACTGCGTGGTCTCGATGCCGCGCACATAGTTCTCAAGTCCTACAAACGCTTTGCCGGTCGGCAGGGAGAAGGCGTTCTTGGAGATGTACGCCTTCTGCTTGAAGGAGTTGATCAGCACCAGGACGATCGGGAAAATCCAGAACAGGGAGACGACGGCAAACAGCCCGGTCCACAATGCGCCATGCTTCACAGGCTTGTTCTCGTTCATCAGGCTGCCACCTCCTTGCTCGTGGTGAGCTTGTTCTGAATCAGGGCGATGATCGCGACCAGGATGAAGAACAGCACGGCCTTCGCCTGGCCGACGCCTTCCCAGCCCATACGGCCGTAGAAGGTGCGGGTGATGTTCAGCGCCAGACCTTCAGACATGTTGCTCGGCGCACCGTTGGTCAATGCGAGGTTCTGATCGTAGAGCTTGAAACCGTTGGTCACGGTCAGGAAGGAGCACACGGTGATGGACGGCATCATCAGCGGGATGATGATGCGGAACATGGTCTGCCGTCCGTTGGCGCCGTCCACGGCCGCGGCCTCCAGCACATCGGTGGGCAGGGCTTGCAGGCCGGCGATGTAGATGATCATCATGTAGCCGATCTGCTGCCAGCACACCAGGATGACCAAGCCCCAGAACCCGTAGGACGCCTTATAGGTCAGGGCGCGGCCCCAGTGGGCTAGTACGCCGTTCAGGAGCAGCAGCCAGATGTAGCCCAGGATGATGCCGCCGATAAGGTTCGGCATGAAGAATACCGAGCGGAACAGCGTGGAGCCCTTGATCGCCTTGGTCAGCATGTAGGCGATGGCGAAGGCGATCACGTTGATCACGATGGTGGTCACGATGGTGAACGCGGTGGAGAAGCCGAGCGCGTGCAGGAATTCCTTGTCTTTCAACGCTTTGCCATAGTTCTTAAGCCCCACCCATTCACCGTCGGTAACGGTGGTGAATTCGCAGAAGCTTAAGTAGACGCCCATGATGAAGGGCACCAGGAACCCGATGATGAATGCGGCGAATGTGGGGAGCGCGAACAGCGCCCACCATCTGCGTATCGCCTTGCCAGCCATGCTGATCATGACTTTTCCTCCTCCTTGAGTCCGCTGCGTTGTGACACTGCATCGTGCGCCGGCTGCGGAGTTCAACTCAATGCGAGCTTGCCGATCGAGAACCGCATGCACGGCCTGTTCTCGTTCAAGCCTATGTTCATAGTAAACGTCGAATCATTATATGTCAAACGTTGTCATTTTAGGCGTTTCAAGTTCGAGCACACTCCGGCTCCAGCAATCTTCTTTCACCTAAGATAATGGCTATATAAAGCCAATCTAACGCCGACATAGACACTTTGCAAACGTTTGTAATACAATCGTTGTCATCGCCGCAGATCAATCAATCAGCATGTACACTGGAGTCAGTTGTGCATGTGTATTGCGATTTTCCATTCAACGCAAGGGGGCTGCAATGGCTACGAGCATTCAGGATGTCGCCCGCGAGGCCGGCGTCTCCATCTCCACCGTCTCACGTTCCTTCACCAGGCCGGATCTGGTGTCGGCCAAGACCCGCGAGCGCGTGCTCGCCATCGCCGACAAACTCAATTTCTCACTCTCCCGCTCGGCTGCGGCCCTGAAATCCGGCCGCTCCCTGCGCATCGCAGTACTGATGAGCGGCCATATCCGCCTGTGGTTCACCGCCTCGGTCATCGAGGGGCTCAACGAGGTGCTGCACACGCAGGGCTACGATATTTCGGTATTCCAGATTTCCAGCATCGAGGAGCGCAAGGAATTCTTCGAGATGTTGCCGGTACGCCGTAACGCCGATGCCGTGATTGTGGCGTCTTTCGATATCGACAACAACGAAATCGCGCAACTGGCTTCGGTCGGCGTGCCGATCGTCGGCATCAATTCAGTCGAACCCGAAGCCCGCGGCTTTACCGCCGCCGTCAATATCGACGATGTGCAGGGCTCCACGCTGGCCGCCCGCCATCTTATCAATCTCGGACATCGCCGCATCACCTACATCAGCACCAATCGCGAGGTGTCGCTGAGCTTCTCCGTGCAAAGCCGATTCGACTCATTCACCGCCTGCTGCCGCAGGGAAGGCATCGAGCCGCAGGTTATCGTCTGCAAGGTCGATGACGATGGACGTTATGAAATCAGCGACGTAGTCAACCAACTCATGAGCCAAGACGAGATGCCCACCGCCATCGCATGCCAAGAGGATGGCATTGCTTTGCCGCTTATGTTCCAGCTGGAGCGCAATGGATTCTCCGTGCCCGGCGACGTCTCGTTGATCGGCTACGACGATAGTTTCTACACCGGCGATATCGGCCTGACCACCATCCGCCAAGATCCGGTGGAAATGGCCCGCGTGGCAGCCCGCATGGCGCTCGATCTCATTGACGAAAAGCCGATTGAGCAACCCTACATCGTGTTCCCGGCCCAGCTGAAGGTCCGCTCCTCCACCTCCCGCGTTAAGTAGGCTCACACAACAAAGCCCACCATAGAAAAAGTGTGAGGCAACCGCACAATAACGCTCAATCGCACATTGTGGGAAATGGCGAAAAATCGCCAATCTATGGACACACAGTGTGTGATTGAGCGGGTGCGTGCCTCACACTTTTTTGCGGCGGACGATTTTGTGCGAGACTCAGCAATACAAAGCGGCGCCCCCGGAGAAGGAAATGGCAGGGGCGCCGCGGATTGTTACTTATCGGCTATGGGACTCTATGAGACTCAGTGCGAAGCCTCGTATTCGGAAGCCCAACCGTCCACGAAGGCGGTCTTGACGGCATCCCACTTGCCGGTGCCCTGCGCGTACTCGAGCAGTGCCTGGCCGACCTTGTTCTTCCACTCTTCGGACGGCATCATGGTGAAGTTCCAAGAAACCTGGGTCGTGCCGGACTTCTGGTCTTCCACGGCGGCTTCGGTCAGCGGGTTGTCAAACTCGACGTCATCGAAGGTCTTGAACGGGGTGGTGAAGCCCATGTCCTGAGAGATGGCCTTCTTGCCGGTGTCGGAGGTGATCACCCAGGAGAGGAAGTCCTCGGTGGCCTTCTTGTCGGCGTCGGAGGCCTTGTCGTTGATGCACCAGTAGTTCTCGGAACCAGTGGCCAAGCCCTGCTTCTCTTCACCCTTGACACCGGTGTAGATTGGCATCATGCCCACGGATTCGGCCTTCATGCCGGCCTTCTGCAGGTCGGTCCAAGCCCAGGTGCCGTTCTGGTAGAAGGCGGCCTCGCCGAGCGCGAACTCGGAGTTCGCATCATCGCCGGTCTTGGCGCTCAGCTGGGTGGGGTCGGTGGTGGAGTCGGTGATGTACAGGTCGAAGATCTTCTTGTAGTTCGGCAGATAAGTGCCCTTGATGGTGGCCGGCTGCTCGGTGACGTTGTCGTCCTTGAACTCATAGTAGAGCGGCAGGTTGGCCAGATGGGTCTTGAATCGCCAGTCGGAGCTGGAGTCGAAGCCGGCGGAGGTGAACGCGCCCTTGATGCCGAGCTCGTCCTTGCGGGCCTGCATGTCGTCGGCCACGGCCTTCAGGGTGTCGAAGTTGTCGATTTCGTCCATGGACGTGGCTTTGGCACCATCCAGCGCGAAGTATTTGTTAAGGATGTCCTTGTTGTAGATCAGGCCGTAGGTTTCCATCACGTACGGCACACCGACCACCTTGTCGCCGTCTTTCAGGGCCACGTCCTGGTTGGTGAGTTCCTTATACACATCCGTGTTGGACATGTCGGCGGTGTACTTCTTCCAGTTCTGGTAGCCGACCGGGCCGTTCACCTGGAACAGGGTCGGGGCCTCGGTCTTGGCAATCTCGGACTTCAGGGTCTGCTCGTAGGTGCCGGAGGCCGCGGTCTGGACCTTGACATCAACGCCCTTCTCCTTGGTGTACTCCTTGGCCAGAGCGGCCCACTGATCAGCCGCTTCCGGCTTGAAGTTCAGGTAGTAGACCTTGCCCTTGGCGTCATCGCCGGAGGTCGAGCTTCCGCAGGCCGCCAAAGTGCCGAGGGACATTGCAGCGATGGCCGCCACTGCGACCGCTGACTTCACTGTACGATTCATCATCGAACCTTTCTCTTTCATCGTCGACCCGGCCATCCCCGGTCAGGACAGGTACGCTAACACGCACCTTTATGACTATCGACATGCACTATTGTGCAACGGTTTGCTTCTTTTTGCAAACGATAGCAATATCGGCGCGTCATAAATCATCATTTTCAGGCCATTGTCAACAAATATCCCATTGATTCGGTCATTTTTTTCCTCATTATCGCAATGCAAGCGTTCGCAATTATGAGAGCGCTAACATATCTTTCATGGCAATCGATTGTCACTTATGCCCATCAAAAAAAAACAACACGGCGACGCTATCGTTTGCAAATCATTTATCGACATACCGCAATTCCCACCACAAACAATAAAGGCCCGCCCGCAGCAGCGGGCAGGCCAGCGTAATCACAGCGCAACCGGGGCTAGGCGTTCCACCGTTCGATGACGTTATCTCCCTTATAGACGCTGAGCACCGAGTAGTGCGCCGTATCCAAACGCAGCAACCGCGCGAAATGCGGGTCCACGCCCAGCCATTGCGAGGTGAGGATGCGCAGGATGTGCGCATGAGCCACCAACAGCACATTATGGCCGTCTTTCAGCAGCGGCGTAATCTCATCGATGGCGCTCTTGGCGCGTACCGCTGCTTCTTCCAGCGTCTCGCCAGGCCCGGCATGGACCGGCACCTGCTCGCCCGAAGGTAAGGTCTCGACCCAATCGCCCTCCAGCGTGGGCGTCAGCGAGCGCGGCCCGTCACGCCACACATCCCATTCAAAACCGCTGGCCTCACTCACCTGCTGGCGCGTACGCCCCTCGGCTCGGCCATAATCCCATTCAGCGATGCCGTCCAACACACCGTGGTCCGCAAAACCGGCCAGTTCAGCGGTTTGGCACGCCCGCTTCAGCGGACTGGAAAACACACAGCCCTGACTGAATCCTTCGGGGAAAGCTTCGCGCAGGCGCCTTCCGGCATCCGCTGCCTGCTGCTCGCCGACCGCGGTCAACGGGATGTTCGTGCGCCCGGTATGCTGCCCGGATTCGCTCCACACGGTCTGGCCGTGGCGCAGCAACACCAAAAATCCGTTGCCGCCACGAGAGTTCTCGACGGCAACGGTGCCGTTCACGTTCTGTTCGCTCATGCCTCCACTCTAGTCTGCGCTCGTTCATGACTCCACCATTAACGCCCATCTTTTGCGCTGAGATGATTGAGATGCTATTAGACTGAGAGTCATGAGCGACGAAACGAACACCGACTTCCCCTCCAGCGCCGACCGTGCGGTCGACAGCCTGCACCGCATCGACGAGAAGGTCAACAGGCTGCGCGAGGACCGGCTCAACGACCCTGATTCTCTGGGCGACAAGCTCATCAAGTCGGCAGTCCCAGCGCTGGCAGGCTTGGTTGCCGGCAAAGCATTCCAGATGATATGGGACAAGGGCACGAGCAAACGCAATCTGCGCAAGGGACTGGCGGCAGACGCGCCGCAAGGTCTGGCAATGAGTCTGGCATTCGCCGCCGTTTCGGCCGCACTCGGCGCAGTGGTTTCGCAGCTGTCGGATCGGGGCTCCAAGGCGTTCGTCGACCACCGCCATCGCAAGTCCAGCCGCTAATCCCCCGGTTGGATGATGGTTTCTGTTGGTTGACTGATGGCTCATCGCTGGAATTTCGTCAAGGAACCATCAGCCAATCGACAGGAACCATCAGTCCAGCACAGTTCCGCCACACAATATCGGCATTTCACTGTGAGGTAATCCACCGTGGCGTCCGGCGTCTGCCGTGCGACAATAAAACCATGGTTACCAACGCAACAATCGAGGCTCTTCTGGGCCGCCGCTCCATCCGTAAGTTCAAGGACGAGGCCATCGACGACGATACCCGCGCCACGCTCGAAACCGTCGCCCAGCATGCCGCGTCCAGCCAGTTCCTTAACGACTGGTCCGCCATCCGCATCACCGATCCGGCCATCAAAGCCAAGCTCGCCGAATTCGGCCATCAGCCGTATATTGCCACTGCGCCGCTGCTGTACGTGTTCGTTATCGACGAGCACCGCAACGCGCGCATCGCCGAACGCAAGGGCATCGATCCCGCTTCCGACGAATTCCATCTCAAGTACAGCTATCGCTTCACCCAAGCTCAGAACGACGCAGTGCTGGCCCTGCACGCCATGGAGACCGCCGCCTATTCGCTGGGACTGGGCTGCGTGATTCTCGGCTCTCTGCTCAACAACATCCCCGGCCTTATCGACGTGCTGAATCTGCCGGAATACACGTATCCGGTGCTGGGTCTGGCCATCGGCAAGCCCGATCAGAACCCGACCGTCAAGCCGCGCATGCCGCGCACGATGCAGTTCTTCGAGAACACCTACCCGGCTGACGCCGATGGCGTACTCGACCAGCTGCCCGCCTTCGACGAGGAAGTTCACCGGTACTACGATCTGCGCCAAGCCGACCGTCCGGTGGACGCCTTCAGCGATCAGGTCGCCACGATCAGCCAGCAGGATGTCAGCCATCAGACACTGCTCGACAAGGCCGCCGCTCAGGGCTTCCGTCTGGATCAGTAAGACCAGAACCAACGAAATAGGCTCGGATGGGCTCGTCACTGAGTCGTCTCAGTCTCAGCACTGCGACGACTCAGTCCCAACACCTCAACATTTCATCACCGGATACCGGCAAAATTGCACAACCATCCCGCCGGTGTCGCACCATCAATAAACGTCCACATATCAGTCCCACTATGCGGACAACCAACGGCCAGTTTTGCAAGAGAACCCGCAAAACCAGCAGTATCCGCACCAGTGGTAGGAATAGACTGCATGTGGCCGCAATGACTACGAACCGGAAAAGAGGGACTGGATGCGGACGGTTTGGCAAGTCTTTCTACGCGATTGCAGACGTATCTTACGCAATCCCGTTGCCGTTGTGGTGACGCTCGGCGTAGCAATACTGCCCTCGCTGTACGCATGGTTCAACATTCTCGCCAACTGGGATCCCTATTCAGCCACCGGCAATCTGCAAGTGGCCGTAGCCAATGAAGACCAAGGCACCACCAACGATCTGGTCGGCCATCTCGATGCGGGCCGGCAGGTCGTCAAGAAACTCAAGCAGAACGACGAACTCGGCTGGCGCTTCGTAGACAATGAGGAACAGGCCGTACACGGCGTGGAGACCGGCGAATACTATGCAGCCATCGTGCTGCCCAAGGATTTCAGCACCAGCCTGGTCGAATCGGTGACCGGAACCTCCAAACAGCCGAAAATCAAGTATTACGTCAACGAGAAGAAGAACGCGATCGCGCCGAAAATCACCGACACCGGTGCCACCACCATCGACGAGCAGATCAACTCCGCCTTCGTCACCACGGTAGCCACCACCGTTGCCTCGGCCGTTTCCGAAGCGGGAGGCGATCTCGACCAAGCCACCGGCAAAGTCCAGCACGATACGATCAATGATCTCAATACGGTGATGTCCACGCTGAACACCGTTCAGGATTCACTCACCGACTTACAGGACACGCTGGCCCAATCAGACACGATTCTCGCCGACGCCAAACAGACCACCGCCTCACTCAGGCAGACCGTCGCGGCCGCGCAGAAGGCCTCCCGCCAGTCCGGCACACTGTTGGCGGAAACACAGGCCGGGTCACAAGCCTTCTCCACCACACTGGTCGGCGCGCTCGACACCAGTTCAGCACAACTCTCCGGACTGGCCGTTCACGTCAACAACGCCGCCGGCAGCATCACCGGCTCCTTCAACAGCGCGCAGAACTCCGTTGACACCATCACCAACACACTTTCGGCCCCACTGAATGCCACCCAAACGTCAATCAGCGATCTGAAAGACGCGCTGACCAAAGCCGGCATCGGCAAAGACACCACCGACCCGGTCGGCCAGAACATCTGGAAACAAATCGATGCGCTCGACTCATTGATCAGCAAACAGCAGACACAGCTCAACACCTTCCATACCGACACCACACAGTTCATCAACTCCGGTAAAGACGCCACCACGAATCTTTCCGGAGCCATGACCAACACCACCACCGGCGGCATCGCGGCGCTGAATACCGCGCGCGGCTCGCTGACCGGCACCGTAATGCCGTCGCTCACCTCATCATTGAACAGTTTCGCCGCCCTGAATGGCACACTGGATGGCACGTTGACTTCGTTATCCGGCACCTTGGATCAGGCCGACGGACTGTTCGACCAGCTTGTCGATACCCTGAACCAAACAAAAACCACCATCAGCAGCACGCAGGATTCGCTGCGCCAGGTGGCCAGCGATGTCGCCACCGTACGCACCGATATCGCCACGCTCGATAGTTCCGCCGCTTACCAGAAAATCCGGGATACGCTGCATCTGGATGACAAGGGATTCGGCGACTTCATGGGCAATCCCGTCACCCTGACCACGAAAGTCGTGTATGCCACCGACAATTACGGGTCCGCAGTCACCCCGTTCTACACGAATCTGGCACTGTGGGTAGGCGGTTTCGTGCTAATCGCCATCTACAAGCTTGAGGTCGACCGCGAGGGCATTCGCCGTATCACCGCTACGCAAGCATATCTTGTGCTGAAAATGGAGATTTCACAGACCGCCAAGCTGCTGTACCCCATCGGATTCCTGCAAGCCGTCATCGCCACCATCGGCGATCTGGTGCTTGGCATCCAATGCGAGCATCCGCTGCTGTTCATCTTGGCCGGAATCTTCTGTTCGTTCGTATACATCAACATTATTTACGCACTGGCCGTGGCGTTCCGCCATATCGGCAAAGCCATCGCCGTAATTCTGGTCATTGTGCAGATACCCGGCGCCTCCGGCCTGTATCCGATTGAAATGATGCCGAACTTCTTCCGCGAACTGCACCCGTGGCTGCCCTTTACCTACGGCATCAACGCGATGCGCGGCCCGATTGCCGGCCTGTACGCGAACCATTACTGGCTCGACATGCTGCACCTGTTCTGGTATCTGCCGGCGGCGCTTTTCGTGGGACTTGTCGTACGCCGGTATGCGATGAACCTGAACGCGCTGTTCGACCATCGTTTGGGAGATACCGACCTGATGATCACCGAGCACAACAGCATGGTGAACGAACAGGTGAGCTTGAACTCCGTATTCCGCACGGTGTCCGACAGCAAGGAACTGCGCGATATCATCGCTCATCGCGCGCACCGGTTCTTCGCGCGGTACCCAAAGATGATCGTTGCCGGTCTGACATTGCTGACCGTACTCCCGTTCGTATTCCTGGTACTGCTGTTCGTCACCCAAGAGAAAATCGCCATGCTGACCTCCTGGATTCTGTCGATTATTCTTATCGACGCCTATCTCATTGTGGTTGAATACGCACGCGAAACCTACGCCATGCAGCTTGGCGTCAGTGCCATGAGTGCCGACGAGTTCCGCAATGTGATGCTCAACGGATATGCGTGGCGGCGTTTCCACGGCCACGGACGTCACGAAGCGGCGATGGGCAGCAATCCGGATATCGGCGAAACCACTGAACGACTCACACTGTTCGGCGATCAGGCCGCCGAGCCGACTGCGCACACCGCACAGTTCGAGCAGTCCGGTCAGTCTGGGCAAGGAGGCGCACGATGAAGCTTATCTGGAAAATATTCGTACGTGACGTGCGCCAAGCCACCCGCAATGTGATCGCCGTAATCGTGGCTATGGGATTGGTGATTGTGCCGGCACTGTACGCCTGGTACAACATCGCCGCCAGCTGGGACCCGTACGGCAACACCAAGGCCTTGAAGGTCGCCGTGACAAACGTGGATAAGGGCTATAAGTCCGATCTGATGCCGATCACCATCAACGTCGGCGAAACCGTGACCAATACGCTCAGGGCCAATCATGACCTTGACTGGCAGTTTGTGGATCGTGCTAAGGCCATCGATGGCGTGAACTCAGGCGAATACTATGCCGCGCTGATTATTCCAAAGAGCTTCAGCTCCGATATGATGACGCTGTTTTCACCGAAGATCAAGCACGCCAAGCTCGAATACTATCTCAATGAGAAAATCAATCCGATCGCTCCGCATATCACCGACCAGGGTGCTACCACCGTGGCCACGACCATCGACCAGACATTTGTGAAGACCTTGGCGAGCGTGGCGCTGGATTTGGTTTCCAACGTGGCCGATTACGCGCAAAGCCCGCAAATGGAGCAGTACGTCAACAACGCCTCCAGTCATATTGCCACCATGTCGTCTCGTTTGACCGGCACTGCGTCGCAGATGGATTCCTATGCCAATCTGCTCGGGGCCGCCAACAGCATCATTGATTCCACCGATAAGCTGCTGGGATCAACAGGCTCAGCTGCGGCCACAACCAAAAAGGCGTTGAAACAGACCCGCAACGGCGTCTCCAGCCTCGACAAGGCATTGTCCGGAGCCACCGATGGCGTCGGTACGGCATTGCAGCAGGCCGGTTCATCCTACGACACCATTGCCAAGCAGATCGATGCCGCTTTTGCCGATGTGGGCTCACAATCCTCGCAGATATCAAACAAGCTGACCGATATGCAATCCAAAGTGGAGGCTCAGGCCGACAGCTTTGGAAAGTATGCCGCCGCTTTACGAGATCTCGCCAAACAAGCGGCTTCACTGCCCGTGGGCGGAGATACCGTTGCCGCTCAACTGAACGCGGCTGCAGACCAAGCCACAAAGGCGCAGCAGAGCATGCAGCAAGCCGCCACCGCGTTGGGCGATGCGGCCACGCACATAGCAAATGGTACTGCCGATGCCGATACAGCGCGTCGAGATCTGAAATCACAAATCGCCGCCGCCAAACAATCGATTACTCAGGCTTCAGACACGTACAAGAGCACGCTGAAACCGCAACTGAACAATCTGACCTCGTCCATGGACGAAGTGGCCACGCAGGCAAGTTCCGTAATCGACGGGCTTGCGTCGACCGTCAGCAGCGTGTCAGGTCTTTCTGGCGGCGTTTCAGACAGCCTGACGGATATCCAGTCGGCCTTGACTGACGCAGCTAGCGCTTTGACCCGTTCGGCGAAGAAACTCGACAACTTGTCTTCCCAACTCGCCTCTATCACCAGTGGCGGCACCAACGACCTGTCTGTGATTTCCTCTGCGAAGCCCGATGCCATTGCTTCCATGCTGGCGGCACCCGTAGCGGTCGACCGCATCGCGCTCTATCCCGTTGCCAACTATGGTTCCGCGATGGCTCCGTTCTACACGATTCTGTCTATCTGGGTCGGTGCGATCATTCTGGTCGCCATGTTGAAAGTATCGATTTCCGACCATGAGAAGGCCCGTATCTTAGGGTTGGGCAATGATCTGCCGCTCGGTTCGGGAGTGGGTCTTCGCGAGGCCATGATTGCCGGGCGGATTGCCGGACCGGCCGCCGCGTTGGATGTGCTGAAGAAGCCGCGTGCCGAGTCTTCCGGCAATGCGCGGCAGTTCGGTTTACGCTTGCACCACGAATATTTCGGCCGATACATGATTTTCGGTTTCCTTGCTTTGCTGCAAGGTACGCTGGTGTGCCTGGGCGATATGTTCTATCTCGGCGTGCAGTGTGAGCATCCGATTCAGTTTTTGATGGTCGGGTGGTTGTCTGCACTGGTGTTCTCGAATATTGTGTATACGCTGGCCCTATCGTTCGGTGATATCGGCAAAGCCATTGCCGTAGTACTGCTGGTTATGCAGGTAGCCGGTTCCGGCGGCACATTCCCCATTGAAACACTGCCGACGTTCTTCCAGGTCGTTTCTAAATGGCTACTGTTCCCCTATGCGGTGGATGCGATGCATTCGGCCATGGCGGGCTCATTCGGCATGGAATACTGGGTTTCCATGGGCAAACTGGCACTGTTCCTTGTTCCCTCATTGCTGTTGGGACTTATGTTGCGCAAGCCGGTAATTCGCTTCAACGATTGGGTTATCCGCAACCTTGAAAGCACCAAGGTGATGTGAGTGTTGGACGGAGTGTGTCCGAGCGCCCTGAACGCTTAGCAGCCTACGACCTGGCGTGTTTGGACCGTAACCTGCCTCAGATACGGCGTTGGCGAGGCCTGTGGAGCTTCTGACGCTAACGTCTACGTGGCTTGTAGCCCTTTTTACGACTGTGTGGCTTGAGTTGCTGGTTCAGCGGTACATGCCGGTAACTGGATTGTGGATCGCGATGTGTGAGGTGCCAGCATCCGCAATATTCGCAACGGTACACCCATAGCTCGGCTCCACGCTCGATCAGGCTTTGATCAGCGGCACGCTGAGCCTGCGCCTTATCGTGGTACATGATTTTATTCGACGTGGCGCAACGTTTAGGGGTGAAGTAATGCATAGCAGAAGCCAGTGTAGAGCGACCCCATAACCAAGCCAGTTTCTGGCTCCCCTCTGGAGGGGAGCCAGCGTAACAGAACTACTTCTGGACTACTTCGTAGCGGACCACAGTGGTGTAGTCGCCGTTGGGGGCGAGCGTCACCAAGTGGTCACCAGTGCGGAAGGCATTGGCCGGGGCGGTCATCGGCTCGACGGCGATGCCATACGGATGCTCGGCGAACGGTGCGCCAGTGGCGGTGT
>OHAA01001513.1_pt1 | contig 13208 bp, 11 predicted proteins | sample 1606051 | NCBI WGS metagenome assembly OHAA01 (sample SAMEA3541493, study PRJEB24748) | human gut metagenome | biome: human gut; feature: human-associated habitat; material: faeces | place: China | collected 2012
GTGGAGCCCCTGCTACAACAACCACGCCGCTGCCTACGATTCCGTCCGCTTTGGCTGCGAGCAGCTGATCCACGGCTTCGACATCGACGAGCGCACCATGGACCTCATGGCCGAGCAGGTTATTAATCCTCTGATTTACAAAACACGCTAATTCGTCTTCCATAAACCATGACGATTAAGATTTATACATAATGCGCTACATTGAGGAATTCCCTGAATGTGACGCAAATCACTTCAAAGAGTGAGCAACAGTCAGTATCATCATGTGAGTTAAACCCTCGCCGCCTGACGGTGAGGGTTTTCTTTTGGGTATGTTTATCTGCGACACTCGCAGTACCGACGACATGGAGTAAAAATGTCCAGACCAACTATCATCATTAACGACCTGGATGCCGAACGCATCGATATTCTGCTGGAGCAACCCGCCTATGCTGGTTTGCCAATCGCCGACGCGTTAAACGCAGAGTTGGATCGCGCCCAAATGTGTTCGCCAGAAGAGATGCCACACGACGTGGTGACAATGAACAGCCGGGTTAAATTCCGCAATCTTAGCGATGGCGAAGTGCGTGTGCGCACGCTGGTGTATCCGGCAAAAATGACCGACAGCAATACTCAGCTTTCCGTTATGGCTCCGGTAGGTGCCGCACTGCTGGGGCTGCGCGTTGGCGATTCCATTCACTGGGAACTTCCGGGCGGCGTTGCAACCCACCTTGAAGTGCTGGAACTCGAATACCAGCCAGAAGCTGCTGGCGACTACCTGCTTTAATCCCATCTGCACAAGCGATAACTCGCTTTGCCCAGAGGATGCACTCGCATCCTCTTTTCGCTCAAATATCAACCAGATTTATCATTTTGCTCTTAAGCGCAGCATTCTAATCTGAACTGGTTATTCATCTGCGGAACCTCATATGAGCGAAGCTCTCGGTATCACTGCATTTTATATATTCATAGCCGCGATTATTGTTGCTGCAGTGCTATACCTTGAACAACGCTGGTAGCGCCTGGTTTTATTTATTTTCCAGCTCAATAGCAAATTCAGATCAAATCAGCCTCGCAAATCATAGATTCATAACCAATAATGTGCTGTTATGTATACATGCAAAAACAAGGAGAGAATGCTTATGTACAAGACAATCATCATGCCAGTGGATGTTTTCGAAATGGAATTGAGCGACAAAGCTGTTCGCCACGCTGAATTCCTCGCCCAGGATGACGGAGTTATTCATCTACTTCACGTACTACCCGGGTCAGCCAGCCTGAGCCTGCACCGTTTTGCCGCTGATGGTGTGACCGTGTACAGACCGTGATCAATTATGCACAGGCAAAAGAGGATATGTCGGTACTGGCAGACTGGAGATACGAAGATGCCGGTCATGAACTTCGGGAGTGGGAGCAGAAAAATATTGAGGGAAAAGAGAAGCCGGTTCGTGCACTTTCTTATGAAGATTTCGAGGAACGTTTTGCGGTTTTTGCCGATATGGAAGAGCTGGATGATGAATGGGTTCACACCAAGGAAGAATTCGAAAAGCTGTATCACGAAGATACCTATGAGGCATTTCTGACAGAATATATGCGATCATCGGATTATTCGGAACTTGGCTATGAACATCTTCTGGTTTATTTTGTGTATCGTTATCTGATGAATTCGATATATGATTATGATATTTTATCCTATGCCAAAATGATTGTGATGGCAACCCTTGTGGTAAGAGATATGGATGCGGCACGTTTTTACAGAAACGGTGGCAAATTCACAATGTCTGACCGTATTGACGTAGCGCGTATTTTCTCAAAGGAAGTGGAACATTCCGAAGGAAATGCACAGGATCTGAAAGAAATGTGTATGATGGAAGAAATTGCGAAAGTGGATGCACTTTGCAGACAGATTTAAACGTTTATAACAGAGATAAAACAGGCATCTGGCGAACCCCGGATGCCTGTTTTGTATTATGCTTTATTTGTCTAACAGATCGGTATAGAAATCTGCGTAATCCTTGCGGTTGTCCTTGCAAAAATCAATGGCAGCAGATGGATGCTGGTTCAGACGTCCGGTCAGCAGATACGGAATATCATATCCCCATACGGCACCGGTTTCTTTGAGCGGCAGCATATAGTCTTCTAAGAACCGGAGTACCGGGAATACATTGTATTTCGGATTTTTCAGAAAACTCAGAAGCAGTTCCATGGCGCAGTTTCCGGCACCCCGTCCCATGGACATCATGGTAGCATCTAAAAGACTGACACCGTGGGAGAGTGCTTCGATCGTGTTGGCAAAGGCAAGCTGCTGGTTATTGTGTGCATGCATACCGATGTATTTGCCGTATTTTTCTCCAAGTTCGGTGTATTTATCTGCAATCGCACGGATCTGTTCCGGGTAAAGAGCACCGTAACTGTCCACGATATAAATGCCATCGGCGCTGCTTTGACCGACCATTTCAAGTGCCTGGTCAATATCGGATTCTTTGGCATTGGAGATTGCCATGATATTACAGGTTACCTCGTAGCCCTTTGCCTTGGCATCTTCAATCATTTCGATTGCAGCAGGCATCTGGTGCACGTAAGTTGCCACACGAACCATGTCAATTACACTGTCTTTTTTGTCAATGATATCTTTTTTGTAATCGCAACGTCCGACATCTGCCATGACGGAAATCTTCATATCGGAGTTGTTGTCACCAACGATCTCACGGATGGATTCTTCATCACAGAACTTCCACTTGCCGAATTTATTTACGTCAAACAGCTCCTTGGAAGCTTTATAACCAAACTCCATATAGTCAACGCCGGCCTTTACATTGGTGCGGTAGAGTGCGTTGATAAAGTCATCGGAGAACATAAAGTTGTTTACGAGTCCTCCGTCACGAATGGTTGCGTCCAATACACGAATATCGGAACGTGCTGTCATTAAGTCTCCTTTTTGAGCCATTTTTGTTTCCTCCTTGTGGTTCTTTGAATCTTTTACACTTTAACGCTTTGACGCGTGTGAGTATATAATAACACAATTCGATAAAAATGCAAGCAAAAACTTTACTTTTTTCCTGTCTCCTAATATAATTAAATCGGGTGAAAGCCCGAAGGAGGATAAAATGATATACTTATTAGGAACATATGAACACGCACTGGTTGCTTTTATCGGTGTTTTATTTGCTTTTGCAGCGACCTGTATTGCAATTGCAAAATTAAACGGATATCTGCCGAAGGACATGGGAAGACAGTATGCACATGATGGAGCTCTTTCCGCAGGAAAACCAAGAGGTGCGGGTATTATTTTTGTGTTGACTTTTGTTGTTTCCGCATTGTTGTTTGGCAAAATGAATAAGGAAATTATCATTTATCTGGTGCTGATCGTCATCGAAATGTTCACCGGATTCTTTGATGATGCCGCAGAAAAACCATGGGGAGAGTATTTAAAGGGAATTCTGGATCTGGCGGTGGCAGTCGTTGTAGCCATTTCCTATCTGCATTACAATTCCAGTGAGATCACCATTGCCATTACGGGAACGACCATCGTGATTCCACCGGTTGTATTTGCCATTCTGACCGTTATTCTGGTGTGGGTTTCCATCAATGTTACCAACTGTTCGGATGGTGTGGATGGATTGTCGGGAACACTGACCATTATCACGTTGATGAGTGTGTTTGTTCTTGACAATATTTTAAAAGTCAATGATTCTTTCAATTACTGTATTTTACTGTTTGCGGTATGTCTGCTGGGATATCTGTGGTATAACGCAACACCGAGCAAGCTTCTTATGGGAGATGCCGGATCACGTGCAATGGGTATTTTTATTGCCATTGCGGTATTGAAGATGCACAGTCCGTTTATGTACCTGCTGGTTGCTGCGGTACTTATCGCAGACGGTGGTCTTGGTCTGGTAAAGGTTTCACTGCTTCGGTTTTTAAAGATACATATTCTGAAGAATACCATCACACCGATCCACGACCATGTAAGAAAAAAGGGTGGGTGGTCCAATGCCCAGGTGGTATTTCGCTTTGCCATCATTCAGATTGTAATTTCACTTGCAGCAATTTATCTGGTTATGATTTAAGTTATAGTTATAATTGGAGGCTTTATGCGTTTTGTTTCCATTGAAGATGCCAGACCGGGAATGTGTCTTGCGTATGATTTATATGATTCCATGGGACGTACCATGGTGGGAAGTGGCTGTGAACTGACGGCTTCCTATATCAATAAACTAAATGAATACGGATTTAGCGGTGTCTATATCGAGGATGAACAGTCGAAAGATATTTACATCGAAGCAACAATACCGGAAAAACTGCGCCAGGAAGGGTTTAAATGTGTGCAGGAGAATGATATTGACCGTTGTGCCGAGATTGCACAACAGATTGTGGAGAATCTTTTGTCCAGAAAAAATGTGTGTCTGGATATGACAGATCTGCGCTCATACGATGATTATACATATGCACATTCGGTGAATGTTGCGGTGCTCTGCTGTGTGATCGGTATGGGGATGGGAATGAGTGAACGTGATCTGAATTATCTGGTTACAGCGGCTCTTTTGCATGATCTGGGAAAGCTTGCCATTCCAAAGGAAATATTAAATAAACCGGGCAGGCTGACACCGGATGAATACCAGCTGATGAAGACCCATTCGACCCGTTCGTACCAGCTGCTTTCGAAGCGCTGGAATATTTCGGCGCATATCAAGCAGACGGTACTTCTTCATCATGAAAATGTAGATGGAAGCGGATACCCACAGGGGCTGATGGGAGATGAACAGTCACTCTCCGTAAGAATTGTACATGTGGCGGATGTGTATGATGCGCTGACATCAAGACGTCCGTATAAGAAACCATATTCTCCTTATGAGGCAGTAGAATATCTCATGGGAGCCTGTGGCATCATGTTTGACAAAAACGTTGTGGAAGTGTTTATGGAACGTGTCCCACTGTTTCCGAGAGGGACGGAGGTAAACCTGTCGGACGGACGTAAGGGACTGATCTATGAAAACAAAGGACCGCATAATCTGCGACCGGTTCTGAATATGCCGGATGGAACCAAACTGGATCTGATGGAAAATAAAAACTTAAATGTTACGATTCTTCCACCGGAATATCTTGATACGGTTTCTCCGGATTCGGAAGAGCCGGGAAGAAAGAAGATGGTTCAGGAAACTGCCAGAAAAAAAATCATGATCGTAGATGATATGAAGACTAATCTGGATGCCATGCGTGGAATTCTCGAGGATGAGTATACCGTCATTCTCTGTAAATGCGGAAAACAGGCATTGCATTATCTGGAACACAATGAGTTTCCGGATCTGATCATTATGGATGTTGATATGCCGGAAATGAACGGAATCGAGACTACCATGAGAGCAAACAAGCTCACAGGGGGCAGGATACCGGTTCTGTTTGTCACGGCCATGTGTGATGCGCATACGGTAATGACCTGTCGGAGACTGCATGCGGCAGGATATATTGTGCGACCATATAAAGCCATTTATATCAAATCCGAAGTAGAGCGGATATTTAGTGGTTGGAGGTAAAACGGATATGGGACTGGTTTTCCATCTGATCTGTCTTTTTTTTACACTGTTTGTATTGCAAAGTTATGTCAGCAGCGGGTTTCACGCAAGGGAACACCGGCTGCTGCCGTTGGTTTTAGGGCTGATTGCACTGAACAGTTTTTATCGCATTACCTATTATGTTACGGGAGAGGCACAGACACTTCGTATACTGACAGATTTACTGGCCATTCACATGCTGTATCTTATGATTCATTATGTGGGTGATTTTATGAAATTCCAGCTGAAACTCAGGACGGAAGTAATTTTGTTCTGCAGTCTGGTGCTGTTTAATTCCATGTTGATTATACGTGCTGCGCAGCGCGAGACGTATCAGGATGCGTTTCGGATTGCGCTGCTTTGTTATACGGGAATTCTTCTGGGGCTGGCTACTTATGTGAGAGTGAAAAGCGAGGTTTCTGTCTGGGAGGGACATGTAAATGATATGTTGTATCTTGGCATGGCACTTCCGGGAGTTGCAATGTTGTTTCGCGCAGTTACGCCGAAAGCGGAAGAATTTCTGGTGCCGGGAGCTTTTGAAATTTCCTGTCTGATTGTCTTTTATCTGATGATGACGGGAAGATTATCCAATGTGACGAACATTATCCGGGAAAACTTTTATAATATCAGTGATATCCCTACGTTTTTGTTTGACAACAGAATGCGTTACCGGGATGCCAATGCCAGTGCCAGACGATGGTTTCCGGAAATTGTGGGGGAACTGACGGACGATCCGCAGGAGTACCCTTTTTATACCAAAATGATGCGTTGGAGTAAAGACCCGGATCAGGATTATGTGGTTCAGTGGAAAGAAAGTTATTGCAGGTGTCAGCTGCATCCGGTCTGCAGTGAAAATGTGGTGAGAGGATATATTCTTACTCTGCTCGACATCACACAACAAAAGAAGGAAACGGTTCTGATGGAGGATCTGAAAAAGAAAGCAGAAGAACAGTCATTTTTAAAAAGCCGTTTTCTGGCATCGGTCAGTCATGATCTGCGCAGTCCGCTGCATGCGATTATCGGAGGTTCGGACATTTTAAAGAGGCAGAATCTTCCGGATGAGAGCAAAAACATTCTTGAATATATCTGTATCGCGGGAAATAATCTGCTTGAACAGGTGGATACCATCCTTGCATATTCGAAGCTGGAAGCAGGAATGTTGACGCTCAAAGACAAAACATACAATTTTTATGAGATGATCGAGGAACAGGCCCGTCTTTGTCTGCTGAATATCCGGGAAAAAGATATCGTATTTACCGTGAGGTTTCTGGACCGGTTTCCGGAGCAGGTAAGTGGGGACTATTTACGTGTGGCACAGATTTTTCAGAATATTTTATCGAATGCCTGCAAGTTTACGGAACAGGGAACGATCACGCTGTCACTCCACTGTAAGATGGAAGAAGGACAGGTATGGTTTGACGGCTGTGTGGAAGATACCGGTGTGGGAATGACAAAGGAAAAACTTGCACAGGTATTTGCGGAATATGTCTCGTTTTCCGAGGATATGGGGGTAGAGGGCTTTGGCCTGGGTCTGTCAATTGTCAGACAGCTCGTAGAAATGATGCATGGCTGGGTAAGAGCAGAGAGTGATCCGGGAAAAGGGACACGCGTATCTTTTGGGTTTTATCAGAAACAGGTTATGGCTGAGATATCAGAGCCGAGAAACATCGGACGGGAAATATTAAAAGAACAGAATGATCCGCAGGTCGAAGAAATACAGCCGAACTGGATTTATCCGCGGGCACGTGTCCTTCTGGTGGATGATATGGAAGCAAACAGGGTGATTTTTCAGGAACTTGCGGCTCCATGGAAGTTTATACTGGATCTGGCGGTGTCAGGAGAAGAAGCTGTACAGATGGTAAAAGAACGGGAATACCAGATGATCATTCTGGATCAGATGATGCCGGGAATGTCCGGATTTGAGACGGCGGATCAGATACAAAGATACAGTCATGCACCGCTTGTTCTTATGACAGCGGATATTTCTGACGAAGTGAGAAGCCGTTCCATCCGGCATGGATTTACCGATTTTATGCCGAAACCGATCCGGCTGCAGCGGATGAGGCAGGTTTTAGAAACCGGAATTCCGGTCAGATACAGGGAACTTCCGAATCCGGTCGATGCGTCAAAGAAGGCGAAAGCCACAGGGCAGAGGAACGCTACGGATATCCGTACGCTGGAATCTTATTGGAAAGAGGTGGAGGGTTTACTTCCGAAACTTCCGGAATATGTCCAGCGGGATCTGCATATGTTTCAGACAAAAGTTCATGGAATCAAAGGGATCAGCCGCCAGATTGGAAAAGAGGAGATTGCCCAGCAGGCAGAAATTATGGAGATGGCGGCAAAGACCGAAAACCGTGCCTTTATAAACCGGAATCTGCATATCTTCTTAGAGCAGCTGCGGGGGACGGTGAAAGAAATAAAACAGGAGACCAAAGATTTACCGGAGAGTGGTCACATACTTCGGCAGGGAAAACTCCCCATGATGGATGAAGAGCAGCGCCGGCTGTGCTGGAAAGGGTTAAAGTATGGATTTGATACCTATGATATTGCACAGATTGAGGAGAATATAAAGATACTTTCTGAACATGAATTACCGCCGGAAGAAAAAGAAAGGCTTCCCGTGGTAAGGGAAGCCTATGAAAATCTGGATTATGAAATCGGAAGCAAAGCCTGTATGTTTTAGACACGGCGGCGCAATAACGCATAGAATTTTTCAATATGGAAAGGTTTTCCCTGAACCGCCTGGACTTTCAGGCGGTTTTCTTCATTGAAACCTACCAGAATGTTGTGATTGGCTTCTGCCAGGTAATCCATAATACCGTCAATATCGGATTTGGTATTTTTCGGACAGTTTACATACATATGTTTGTTTGCGGTAATATGCATGGTATAAGAGATGCTGAAATGATACCAGAGCATTTTGTGGAGCGTCGAATGTTTATAGATCCACAGAATCTCCTGAATAGGCACAATGGCATTTCCATATGGTGATGTCATGATAAAATAATGTTCGGTAATAAACATATCCTCCGTTGCCAGCTGTGGAAGTGTTGCAAGTTCTTCCTCGGCCTCGGCGAGAATCTGACCCGGATGTCCGAAGACGATCAGGTTCTGGCACGGTGGGGAAAGCACCGGGAACCGGATATAGACCATACAGATCAGAAGATACAGGACGGTATAAATCATGGAACCGAAATACGCGAAGAATAAAATGCGCGTCGTGGTTAAATGATAGTCAGGCTCACTGAAATAATACGAAGACAGCTGATTGCGGATACCGGTTTCGGTCCAGTTCAGGTCAGAGGAAAGCTGGGACAAAAGTGCCAGATAAGATTCTTTTCCTTTGACGATCCGGCCGGTGACGGTCAGACGGTCGATCGTAGGGAGTCCTTCCTCACATGTATGCGGGGTAAGGAGAATGATGCTGCAATTATTTTTCTGTGTGGTGTAATAATAATATCCGCGGGTCTGTCCATAGGTTTCACAGGTATATCCGCTGAATTTCAGATCTGTGAAGGTCATGCGCACATAACGGTGATGGTTCTTGTAGGCGTCCGCAATTTTGGTATTGTCGGAAAGCTGTGCAGGGCGCAGCATGGCACCCAGTGGAAATACGATCCAGAGAACTGCAAGTAAAACCAGATATATCATTGGAGAAAAAAGTCTTCTGCGATAGAAGGCCTGAATATTTTTGGAAATATAATGTTCGTAGTTGTCAGGCATGGAAAATCCTTTCTGTAGTTCAACTTATGCATTCAGTATAAAGGTTTCGGGAAGAATAATCAACCTTGCTTTTGCCATAAAAACTTGCTAAACTATGATACAAAGCAGGAGGAAAAGAATGGACGCGTATACGGGTTTTGCGCAGGTTTATGACCTGTTTATGGATAATGTGCCCTATGATGAATGGTGTGCATATATTTGTGAGACATTAAAAAAGCATGGAATTGCAGACGGACCAGTGCTAGATCTGGGATGCGGGACCGGAGAACTGACCCGGAGACTGGCTGCCTGTGGGTATGATATGACCGGTGTGGATGTTTCTGTGGATATGCTGCAGAAAGCCATGGAAAAGCAGACAGATCCGCCGATTCTTTATCTGCTGCAGGAGATGCAGACACTCGAACTGGATGGATGTGTGCGGGCAGTCTGCTGTACCTGTGACTGTGTCAATTATGTGCTTGAGCCACAGGAACTTTCCGATGCATTCCGGCGGGTTGCCGCCTGTCTGGAAAGCGGTGGAGTATTTATCTTTGATATGAATACCGCCTATAAATACGAACAGCTTCTCGGAGATCACACATTTGCGGAGAGCAGGCAGGAAGGAAGTTTTATCTGGGAAAATTATTATGACGAAGAGACCAGAATCAATGAATATGACCTGACACTGTTTATCCCGGAAGCGGGAGAGCTGTACCGTCGATATGCGGAAACACACTATCAGAGAAATTATAAGGTGGAACAGATAGTGGATTTTCTGCAGCAGGCGGGACTGGTCTGTGAAGGAATGTATGATGATTACACCGACGCCGGGGTCAAAGCCGACAGTGAGCGTATCACATTTGTTACAAGAAAAGAATAAAGGAGAAATGATACATGGCAGATTATATTGTTAGAGCAACCGCAGCAGGTGCCGCAATCCGGGCATTTGCAATTACATCGAGGGATCTGGTGGAGACCGCCAGACAGGATCACAATACGTCCCCGATCATGACGGCAGCCCTGGGACGTCTGTTGTCCGGCGGTGCGATGATGGGAACAATGTTAAAAGGGGAAAAGGATCTTCTGACCCTGCAGATTCAGTGCAGCGGTCCGGCCAGGGGACTTACCGTTACTGCGGACGCCAATGGACATGTCAAGGGATTTGTCAATAATCCGATTGTGGAACTTCCGCCAAACAAAGACGGACATTTAAATGTAGGGGGCGCGCTGGATCTCGGTATTTTGAGCGTCATCAAAGATATGGGACTAAAAGAGCCATATGTGGGACAGTGTCAGCTGCAGACAGGAGAGATTGCAGAAGATTTAACCTATTATTTTGCAACTTCCGAGCAGATTCCGTCTGCGGTAGGATTGGGTGTGCTGATGAACAAAAACAACACGGTGCGTCAGGCCGGCGGATTTATTATTCAGCTTATGCCGTTTACGAGTGACGAGATCATTGCAAAACTGGAAAAGCGTATTGCAGAGATCGATTCTGTGACTATGATGCTGGAGCGAGGATTGACACCGGAAGGAATTCTCGAAGAAATTCTCGGAGATTTCGGCTTGGAAATCACCGACAAAATTCCGGCAGCATTTGTCTGTGACTGTTCCAAGGAGCGGGTATCCCGCGCACTTTCAACGCTCAGCAAAAAAGATCTCGATGACATCATCAATGATGGGGAGAGCATCGAGGTAAAGTGCCAGTTCTGTAACAAGGCATATGAATTTTCCGTAGAGGAATTAAAGGAGTTGAGAAAGTGAGACAGGGATTTGTAAAAGCAGCTGCAGTCACACCGAAAATTAAAGTGGCAGATACAAAATACAATGCAGAACTGATTCTGGATATGATGAAAGAAAGTACCCGTCAGGGGGCAAAGATTGTAGTTTTTCCAGAGTTGTGCCTAACTGGATATACCTGTCAGGATCTGTTTTTGCAGGAACGTCTGCTGCAGGGCGCAAAGGATGCGCTGATGAAATTAGTAAAAGAGAGTGCTTCACTGGACGCCATTTTTTTCGTGGGACTTCCCTTTGAAATCCTTGGAAAATTATACAATGTGGCGGCAGTGTTTTCCCATGGAGAAGTGCTTGGACTTGTACCGAAGAGTTATCTGCCGAATTACAATGAATTTTATGAGGCGAGACATTTCGTATCCGGAGCAGAGCTTGCGACAGAGGTGGTTCTGCCGGACGGAAGCTGTGTTCCTGCGGACCGGGATCTGCTTTTTGTCTGTGAGCAGATGCCGAAACTCAGAATCGGTGTGGAACTGTGTGAGGATCTGTGGACACCGAATCCGCCGAGTATCTCCCATGCACTGGCGGGGGCGTCTGTTCTGGTGAATTTGTCGGCTTCGAATGAACTGACCGGCAAAGACAGTTACCGCAGGGAACTGGTAAGTGGCCAGTCTGCACGTCTTCTTGCGGCATATATTTATGCGTCAGCGGGAGAGGGAGAGTCTACACAGGATCTGGTGTTCTCCGGGCACAACATCATTGCGGAAAACGGACAGATCCTTGCGGAATCCAAGCGTTTTGGACATGGCATCCTGTATTCGGAGATTGATGTGGAACGTCTCTGTGCACAGCGCCGCAGAATGACAACTTTTGTCACTGAGGATCAGACACATACCGAGATTCTGTTCTCTTTAAAAATAGAAGAAACAAAACTGACGCGGTTTATTGATCCGGCACCGTTTGTGCCAACAGACAGACAGAACAGGGAAAAGCGTTGTGATGAAATTCTGATGATTCAGGCAATGGGACTAAAAAAACGTCTGGAACATACCGGAGCCAATGCTGTGGTAGGTATTTCCGGAGGACTGGATTCGACGCTGGCACTTCTGGTGACCGTGCGTGCCTTTGATCTGTGCGGGCGGGATCATAAGGGAATTACGGCCGTCACCATGCCGGGATTCGGGACAACCGACCGCACATATGACAATGCTGTCAAACTGATTCAAAGCCTTGGGGCAGAATTTGTGGAAGTGGATATCTGTCAGGCGGTAAATGTGCATTTTTCGGATATCGGACAGGACCCTTCGGTGCATGATGTGACATATGAAAATTCCCAGGCGCGGGAACGCACGCAGATTCTGATGGACATTGCGAACAAAAAAAATGCGCTTGTGATCGGAACCGGAGATCTGTCGGAACTTGCACTGGGGTGGGCAACGTACAACGGAGATCATATGTCCATGTATGCCGTGAATGCTTCTGTGCCAAAGACACTGGTCCGGCATCTGGTGCGTTATTATGCGGATACCTGTGAGGACAAGCAGCTTTCCGATACACTGTATGATGTATTGGATACACCTGTTTCTCCGGAGCTTTTGCCGCCGGAAGACGGAAAAATTTCACAGAAGACCGAGGATCTGGTAGGTCCGTATGAACTGCATGATTTCTTCCTGTATTATATGTTGCGTCAGGGATTTTCCCCTGCAAAAATTTACCGTCTGGCAAAAATCGCATTTGCTGGAACCTATGAAGCTGCATTTATTTTAAAATGGCTGAAAACGTTCTGCCGCAGATTTTTTGCGCAGCAGTTTAAACGTTCCTGCCTTCCGGACGGCCCGAAAGTCGGATCTGTTGCTGTTTCTCCGAGAGGAGATCTGCGTATGCCGAGTGATGCGTGTGCAACATTGTGGATGGAGGAACTGAATACGCTTTCTTAGAAAAATACATTTTTTATTCGAATCTTAACCGCCATTATGCTATAATGAAACATATGGATGCAAGAGATAAGGAGAAAGAAGATTCGGATGAAAAAAACATTGTATATCATAAGAGATATAGCCATTACCGTCGGGATTCAGCTGGTGTGTTTTATGGTCTGTTTGTGGATACAAAACAGTACTGTGGAAAATGCGCTGATCCCGGCAGTATCTATTTTTGGAGTCTTTCTGACTTCTGTGATCACACACTCCGCAACCGCCATATTTCTGCTGAAGCATCTCGCGCAAATCGGCCGTCAGA
>OHAA01001554.1_pt1 | contig 13043 bp, 14 predicted proteins | sample 1606051 | NCBI WGS metagenome assembly OHAA01 (sample SAMEA3541493, study PRJEB24748) | human gut metagenome | biome: human gut; feature: human-associated habitat; material: faeces | place: China | collected 2012
CTCCTACTATATATATCGTCTCTTTTTTTGCTTTTTTCTTTAAAAAAATAAAAAAATATAACGAAACAATGTTTCGTTATATCAAATGAATAATCAATGCAATTAAAAAGCCACAAAAAACATCACTTACAAAATGTACACCACAAAAAATACGTGATAAACCAACAAGGCAAGCAATGATTAAAGAAATAATGCCAAGTGGTAATGAAATATTCAAAAGTGCAAAAGCAATCGTAAAAGCACTTACTGTGTGACGACTTGGAAATGATTCGTCTGTTTTATGATCTACTAAGGGCTCAATATTGAATACGACACAAGGACGAGGTCGGTTATAAAGTTTTCTAATAAGTGTTACAATCAAAAAAGAACTTAATGGTTTAATGATTGTCAATAATAGCTTTGATGAATGATTAATAAATAATATGAGAAGTGTTAAAGCATAAAGTGCGGCTGTAAGATAAGGGGTTATTTTAGCTATTACAACGCATATTTTGTCTAAATGATGTTGACGGATGTAATTGAGATTGTTTTGATAAAATTTTTCCATTATTTTAAGATAAAGACTGTTTCTCCTTTATTAAGTGTTAGTATTTTTCTTTCAATTCTTGGATGTGAATATTTTTTTCTAACGTAATTTAAAAGAATAGAAGAAGAATATCCATGGATCACAGTGACCTCTTTTACAAGAACAGAAGATCCTTTTAAAAAATGATCAAGCTTTACTTTAGCTTCACTTTGGCTACATCCGTGTAAGTCTATTGTTGATAACATCCAATCACCTCTTTGCTATTATAAAATAAATTTAAATGAAAAAAAATGACAAAACGAAAATATTGCTTTTATGGGTATTTTTCATTACAATAAAGAGGTAAAAAAAGAGGAGTGAAAAAGATGGCATTAACAGCAGGTATTGTAGGATTACCAAATGTTGGTAAGTCAACATTATTTAACGCAATTACAAATGCACAAGTAGAAGCAGCAAACTATCCGTTTGCGACAATTGATCCAAATGTAGGTGTCGTAGAAGTACCAGACTATCGTTTAGATAAATTAACAGAAATGATTGAACCTAAAAAGACAGTTCCAACAACTTTTGAATTTACGGATATTGCCGGTCTTGTAAGAGGTGCAAGTAGAGGAGAAGGATTAGGTAATAAATTTTTAGGAAATATCAGAGAAACGGATGCAATTTGTGAGGTTGTAAGATGTTTTAGAGATAAGGATGTAACACATGTTGATGGTGATGTAGATCCTATTAGAGATATTGAAACAATTAATTTAGAATTGATCATGGCTGATTTAGAAACAGTTGAAAAACGTATTGGACGTTTAGAAAAGAAAGCTAAATCAGGTGATAAAGAAGCTAAAGCTGAAATGAGTGTTTTAGAAAAACTAAAACCAACATTAGAAGCAAATAAACCAGCAAGAAGTATTGAATTTGATAAAGAAGAAATGTTAATTGTCAAACAATATACTTTACTTACAATGAAACCATTAATCTATGTAGCTAACTTAGGTGAAGAAGATTTAGAAGATCCAATGCAAAATCCATATTATGTTCAAGTTTTAGAATTTGCGAAAGAAGAAGGTAGCGACGTTGTTCCTATTTGTGCAAAAATTGAAGCTGAATTAGTAGGAATGGATAAAGAAGAAAAAGCTATGTTTATGCAAGATTTAGGTATTGAAGAAAGTGGTCTTGATAAATTAATTAAAGAAGCTTATAGCTTATTAGGTCTTAGAACATATTTTACAGCTGGAGTACAAGAAGTAAGAGCATGGACATTTAAAGAAGGAATGACAGCTCCAGAAATGGCGGGTATCATTCATAGTGATTTCCAAAGAGGTTTTATTAAAGCAGAAACATATAGTTTTGATGATTTAGTGAAATATGGTAGTGAACATGCTTTAAAAGAAGCTGGAAAAATTAGACAAGAAGGTAAACAATATGTAGGTCAAGACGGAGACATCATGTTGTTTAAATTTAATGTATAATGAAAAAAGCAATTAGATATATCTTATTAACTGTCTGTGTTTGTGTATTTTGTTATTCAGCATATAATTTAATTAATATTTATTTGAATTATAAAAAAATAGATGATGATTATGGAGAATTAGCTAAAACTTATACGAAAGAAAAAGAAGAAAAAGAAGAAAAGGAAAGCTATTTACAAATTAATTGGGATGAGCTTTTACAAAGAAATAAAGATGTGAAAGCGTGGATTCAAATTCCAAATACAAATGTGAATTATCCTGTTTTACAAGGCGAAACGAATGACACTTATATTCATAGTGATATAGATCATAATGAATTAAGTGCAGGTAGTATTTTTATCGCAAGTGAAAATGAAGATCCATTTAATGATTTTAATACGGTTATTTATGGTCATAATATGAAAAATGGTTCAATGTTTAATAATATTAAATCCTATACGGATCAAAGCTTTGCGGATGAACATCCTTATGTTTATATTTATTTACCTGATGGTACAGTAAGTCAATATAAGGTTGTTGTTGGTCATATTATTTCAGAAACAAGTGTTTTATATAATACACATATTGTAGATACAGCTTCATTTGTACAAGAAATGGTAAAGACATCTTCTATTAAAGTAGATTTTGATCAATCTCAAGTACAATCGGTAATTACTTTATCTACTTGTACTTCTGCAGGAAGTGAAAGTGGTAAAAGAAATGTAGTACATGCGATTTTACAAAGAAAAGGGATTGATCCTGTAAAAGAAAAAATGGAAAACTAGAGAAATCTAGTTTTTTTGTTGTTAATTGTAAATGAGCTTGAATTGAATAAGTATGTCCGATGTGCTAAAATATTTGCATGTTAAGAGGGTGTTTTAATGGTTAAAAAAAAGAAAAGAAGTTTTATGTCTAAGTTGTTTTCTAGACGTATTTTATTATTAATACAATTTATCGTTTCTATCATTTTTTTAGGATGTATTTATATATTAAAGATGTTACCAATGAAATATTATTTGATTTTATGTGGTATTATTTTTTTGTTATGGATGTTAAGTTCATTGCTTATTAAATCAGGTATTAAAAAGAAAAAGCGAGAAAATAAATATGCTAGATTGATTTTTGGAAAGCTATTATCTTTAATACTTAGCATTGCTTTAGGATTTGTTTCGGTAATGGCTTTTAAAGGAAATAATTTTTTATCTAATATTACAGGTTCTTTTACACAAACAAGAGTTATTTGTATGTATGTAAAAAAAGAGAGTGCTATTAAAAGTTTAAGAGATGTAAAAGATAATACAGAAATTGGAATTGCTAGTGAAAAAGGCTCAAAGAATATTACATCAGCAATTGCTAAAATAGAAAATAAAGCAAATAAAGATTTTCAAACAAAAGATTATAAAGATTATTCTTTATTAGGAGATGCTATCATGGATGGAGACATTGATGTTATTGTTGCTGATAATGCTTATATGGCTTTATTAGAAGCAAATCATGAAGGTATTGATGAAAATCTAAAGAGTTTATATAAAGTAGAAATTCAAGAAAAATTAAATTCTGTGACACAAGAAACAAATGTGACTAAAAATCCATTTATTGTTTATATGACAGGAATAGATACTTATGGGACAGTTTCAGCAATTTCAAGAGCTGATGTTAATCTTGCTGTCTGTGTTTCCCCAATTCAAAAACAAATATTAATTGTATCTATTCCTAGAGATACACAAATTACCTTGCATAAAAATGGAAAAATGGATAAATTAACGCATTCAGCTATGTATGGTATTAACGAGACAATTTCTTCTATAGAAGATTTCTTGGATTTAAAAGTGAATTATTATGCTAAGACAAACTTTAGTGGAATTACTAATATCATTGATGCCTTAGGTGGAGTAACAATTGATTCACCTTATGAATTTACAACATTACATGGTCACTATCATATTAATAAAGGAATTAATCAAATGGATGGAGATAAAGCTTTATGTTTTGTAAGAGAAAGATATGCTTTACCAAGTGGTGATTTTGATCGAGGAAGAAACCAACAAAGATTACTTAAAGCCATGATCAATAAAGCTGTTTCTCCTAAAATCATTACAAACTATTCAAATATTTTACAAGCAGTAGAAGGATGTTTTGAAACTAATATGTCATCTGAAGATATAAAATCACTTGTTCAAACGCAATTAGATGATATGTCTAAATGGAAAATGTACAATGTTCAACTTACGGGAGATCCAGAAATTTCATATAAAACATATTCTATGAAGGGTAAAAAATGTTATACAATGAAACCTAATAAAAAATCTTTGAACGGTATTATTAATGTTATTAATAAAATTGAAGATGGTAAAAGAATTACTGATCAAGATGTAAAAGGATTACAAGGTGCTTAACCTGTAATCCTTTTTAAATGACAACTCTTAATTTAAAATGGTGTTGATGAGTAGAAAATTGACAATTTCCATGGAGCTTTTCAACTGTATAAGCAATACTTTGAGTTCCAAAGCCATGATCTTTTTCTTTAGATATAGGAATACCATCTACAAAAATAGGTTCATTTAAGTAATTATTTTCAATAGATATAAGTAACTTACCACATTTTTCTTGCATATTTAATTCTATAAAACGTTCATTTTCTAATAACATAACAGCTTTAAAAGCATTTTCTAAACCATTAGATAGAATAGAAGTTAAATCGATATCACTAATAGACAATTGTTGAGGAATATCTAAATGATAATGAAAATCAATATTTTCATCTTTCATTCTATTTTCATAAGATGTCATAATCATATTAACAGTATCATTTAAACAATATTTCTTTCTTACAGTTTGATCGATGGCATCAAATAAAGTATGAATATATTCGATAGCATGTTCATTTTGATTATTTTTAAGATCGTTTAGTATATTGTTTAAAAAATGACGCATATCATGTCTCATTAAAATAATCTTTTTTTCATTTTCTTTCATCAGCTTCATTTCTTTTTTTGATTGTGCTTGTTTCATATAAATAACCTTATTGGTCGTTTCTATTTTTTGCTTTTCTTCATATTGTTTAAAATAAACGGTACAGAATACAAAATAACAGATACATAAAAGAAATGGTGTAAATTCTACAGTTGTTTTATTTCCAATATAAAGAAGCTTTGTATAAACGGTAGAAAGATAATCAAATATATAATAGAACATTGGAATGATACCAAAAGAAATAAGTTCATGTGATTGTTTTTTTAATAATTGAGAAATAGGTAAATAAACAAATTTAATAATGAAAACAAAAGAAATAATGAGTGTTAAAGAATAGGTTATATTATCTATATTCTTAATAAAAGAGGAAACAAAGATTGTTGTCCAATTACTTATTTGACAACATAAATAAGCACTTGTTATAGCAATTAAACTTGGAAATAATCGTTTTTTGAAAATTAAAACAAAAAATACTAAAAGTGGTAAATGGGTAATAAAAGGATATAAAGAAATAACAGCCGATAAATCTTTAGTAAAATAGAAAATTCCCTGAAGTACTAAATCAATATAAAAGAATAGAAAAACACAAATGACATTCTTTTTATTGATTCTAATATCTAGAAATAGTACAGAAACAAAGATACCGAATAATAAAGTTAAAGTATAACGAATAGATTCTAAAATAGTATAAATCATATGTTAATCACCTTCTTTAAACATATATTCAAAATAAGCTTCTTTAAAAGATTTAGCATAACTTCTTGCGATGGGAACTTTCTTGTGTGTTTTTGTTTCAATTTCTATAGAATTAAAATGATCAATAGCAGGCATATGAACTAAGTAACTTCGATGACATTTATAAAATGCATCATTTGTAGTTAATTCATTACTACAATGAACAAAAGTATCTAAAACTTCTAGACATTCACCATCATTTAAACAAAATAAAACTTTTTTATTTTGTGCTTCAACACATTCAATCAAATGATAATAAATTTTACGATATCCTTTATCTGTTTTAACAATAATAGATTCAGGTTCATAATGAAATGCTTGTTTACAATCATTTAAAAGAGAGCATAGTTTTTCATAAGTTGTAGGTTTTAAAAGATATCCACTTGCTTTAACATCATAAGATTCTAAGGCAAATTCAGGAGAAGAGGTTAAAAAAATAATTTTAACGACAGAATCATTTTTTCTAATTTCATGAGCTGTTTCCATACCATTTAATAAAGGCATCATAATATCTAATAAAATAACTTCGATATGACTTTTTTGATAACTATTAATTAAAGCATCCCCATGATTAAAAAGATAAATAGAAACATCTTCATGATGTTCCTTTCCCCATTTTTCTATCATTTCTTTAACTTGATTCATATATAAAAGATCATCATCACATATTGCTATATTCATATACATCACCTAATACTATTTTATCAAAATAAAAACACTTCTTATATACATTTCACACCCTAAAAACGACATTTCGCGCCAATTACAAAAAAATTACAATTAGAAAAAGTAAAATAAAAGCATAGGAGGAAATGAATAATATTCAAAGAAAGGGGATAGGGAAAATGAAAATATATAAGAAAGTGATAGCATGTATACTGACATTAATGATGTTCTTTGCACAAATGCCAGTCAATGTATTTGCGGCTAATCAAAAGAATAATATACCACTTGATATTGTCTTGGTTTTAGATGTTTCAGGGAGTATGGAAGATCCTATAACTTCAACTGATACTACTAAAAGGATTACAATTTTAAAAGATTCAATTAATCAATTTATTGAGAGCTTTGCTGAAAATAATTCAAAACAGAGTGATGAAAAATATCAAAGTAGAATTTCTATTATTAAATTTGCTGGAGATAAATCAGATAAAGTAGGGAATGATACCTATACTGAAAATAGATATAGATATAATTATACGCAAATTATGAATGATTTCTTTACTGCCACAAATGACAATAAAGCAAAGTTAGAAGATGTTGTAAATAGCATTAATCCTGCAGGGGCAACACGTTCAGATTTTGCAATGGAATTAGCATTAAAACAAATTAATCAAAGTAAAAATGATGAAAGTAGAAAAGATGCCAAAAGAATTGTTTTTTTTGTAACGGATGGTCAGCCAACGACTTTGAATAATTTTGATGATGATGTCGCAAATGGAGCAATTAATACATCAAAAGAAATAAAAAAAGATGCAGAAGTTTATACATTTGGAATGTTTTCTTTAACTGATCCATCTATTACTGGACATGTAGGAAGTGGTAGTTGGTCAGATGCAGAAAAGTTTAATGCTTATATGCATGGAGTTTCTAGTAATTACTCAGATGTCCAAAGTTATAAAAACTTAGGAACTAGAGCAGAAAATAGTGCTTATTATATGGGAGCTAAAAGCTCAAAAGAGGCTACAGCAATATTTGATAGTGTTATAGCTAAATTATTAAGTATGACATATGCTGGTGCAGATTATACAGATGTAGATGCAGCTATTAAAAGAGCAAATAAACTTAATAAAGATAATTATAAAGATTTTTCAAAGGTAGAAGATGCTATTAAAACAGTTGTACGTAGTAAAAATATAACAGAACAAGATGAAGTAGATGCTATGGCAAAAGCCATCAATGATGCAATTGATGCATTAGTATTCCAATTAAAAATCAAATATGGTTCTAATGGTGGAACAGGAACAATGGCTAATCCAACTGTTGAATTAGATAAGGAATTTACTTTCCCAAAATGTGAATATGTTGCTCCAAATGGAAAACATTTTAAAGGCTGGCAAGTAGACAATACTGTTTATAAAGTAGGAGATAAAAGAGTATTTACTAAAGATGATCAAAATAAGGAAATTAAAGCAGTTTGGGAAGAACATACTTTTGATCAAAAATTAAAAGAAGTCAATGGAGTAAGTACTTTAAAAGACAAAGCAACATGTACAACAAATGCTATCTATTATAAAAGCTGTGCTTGTGGTCAAGTAAGTACTACAGAAACATTTGAAGATAAAGATACAAAATTAGGACATGAATATACAAAACAAATAAAAGATTCAAAATACTTAAAATCTCAAGGAAGTAACTGTCAAGAACATGATATATATTGGTATGCATGTTCAAGATGTGATGTAAGTGCTAAAGATGATGAAAATGCACAAGATAAGTATTATGAATCTGCAGAAGTAGGAAATCATGTATTCTCTAAAGATTGGCATAAAGATTCTAATAATCATTGGCATTCATGCACAGTTCCAGGATGTAATGAAGTTTCAGATAAAGGAAATCATGTGTATAATCAAGAAGTTGAAAGTAGTGAATATTTAGCGACTCCAGCTACTTGTATGACACCTGCTAGATATTATAAGAGTTGTATTTGTGGAGCAAAAGGTACAGAAGCATTTGCAGCAACAGGTAGTCATTTAGGACATGCTTATATAGAAGTTAAGAATCCACAATTTTTAAGAGAAAAAGCAACTAATTGTAAGGAACACGATACATATTGGTATGTATGTTCAAGATGTGGAAAAACATCAAAAACAATCAATAAATATTATGAAGATAAGGATTCTAAAGGAGAACATATATCAAGTGATTGGATCATTGATCAACAACCAACAGTAGCTAAAGAAGGATCAAAACATAAAGAATGTACAGTATGTAAAGAAGTGTTAGAAACAGAAAAGATTGCTAAGTTAGAAAATGTGAAAACTGAAACAAAGAAAGAAGAAACAGCTTCTAAAAAAGAAATAAAAGTAGAAAGTAAAAAAGCTGTAACAACAGGAGATAATACAAATAGTATTGTGCCAATAGTTTTACTAGGTATAAGCTTATTAGGAATTTATATGATTGTAATGAAAAAATATGTTCGTTAGAAAGTAAAAGAGAGAAGATTTGGTTCTTCTCTTTTTGTTATAATGGATAAGAGGTGATACATAATGCAGATAATAGTGATTATCTTTTTTGTAATTATATTATTCATATTTTTACTTTTAAGTTTATCAAGTGATGAAGATCAAAAAAGAATTGCAGGGAAAGAAGGAGAATTACAAGCAAAGAAGATATTAAATCATTATTTAAATGAAAATGGTTTGTTATTGAAATATTATTGTTATGGTTCATTAAAAAGCATTGAAGAAGCCACAAATTATCTTCATTGTAGTCGAAGACAATTACAAAGAATCTTAAAGAAACTTTGTGATGAAGGAAAAATGATTAAAGAAGGTAAAGGAAAGTATAAAATAAAGGGGTGAAATTTTTCACCCCTTAAAATTAAGCATTTAACATTTTGTTAGCAAGTTTTTTAGCCACAACGACTAATAAAACAGCAACTGCAGCAAGAATAGCTGAACCAATGAATCCCATCACATAAGATCCTGTAGCATCAAAGAAACTTGCGGAAATCTTAGGACCAACGAAAGCCCCAATACCATAACCAATAAAGATCAAACCATAGTTTCTATTATAATATTTAGAACCAAAGATTGTTTTAACCATTGGTGCGAAAACAACAAGTAATCCACCAAATGAGAAACCAACTAAAGCAATACAAGCGACAAAGTATGCAAATGAATGAGCTACTGTTAACATAAGCATTGAAATACCATTTAAAATCAAGACAAGAATTAAAGAATTCCATCCTTTTAACTTATCATAAATAACACCAAATGATAAACGACCAAACATATTAAATAAAGTCATTAAACTTACACATAAAGCTGCATCCATCGCTGATAAACCAATTTGAGTTTGAGCAATTGGTGATGTTGCAGAAACCATCATTGTTCCAGCGGCATTAGCGAAAATAAACATTACTAATAATACCCAGAAGATTGGAGTTTTAACCATTTGAGGAATATTATAATCTTTTGTATGTAATTCTTTGCTTTGTTGTGCACTTGGTACCCAACCTTCAGGAGTCCATCCATCAGGACAAGGAACGATCATCCAAGCAACAGCTCCAACACCGATTAAGAATACAACACCTAAAATTTTACAAGCCATTGGTGCTCCAAAGTTATCAATTAACATTTGAGCGATAGGTGACATAATGAAAGGTCCACAAGCAGCTCCAGCTTGAACTAAACCAGAGATAGAACCACTTTTATCTGGGAACCATTTTAATGCTGTTGGTAAACATGCAGGATAAATTGTTCCAGCACCAGCACCAGCAATGACACCATAAGCAATATATAAGAATGGAATAGATGAAGCAAAACCAGTTAAGATCCATCCTCCAGCAAATAAAACTAAACCAATATAAATTGCGACTCTTGGTTGTAATTTTTCAGCTAAAATACCACCAAGGAAACCTACTGCACAGTAGATAAACATATAAATTGTGTATGCCATTGAAAAATCTGAATTACTCCATCCAAATTGATTACAAAATGGCAAACAGAATAAACTAAAGAAGGCAGTGGCAGAAGTGAATAAACTTTGAATCCAAACTCCTGCAAAAACACGCCAACGTGTTGCTTTTGTAATTTTCATATTCTCTTTTCTCCCTTTATTATTGTAAAGTACCTAAATCAAGTGGTACACCTTGTCCATTAAATTTACCAGCTTCTCTACTAGTTCCTAACCAGTAAACCATACTAGCGATATCTTCTACTTCAAGGAATGGAACTCCTGCATACATTTCTTCAACAGATTTGAAATCTTTACCAGTTAAATCATTAATGAATTTAACATAATCCATTGTTTCACACATTGGAGTTTTAACTTTAGTAGGACATAAAGCATTAACAATAATTCCTTTAGAACCCACTTCTTTAGCAAGAGTTTTAGTTAATCCTAAAATACCCCATTTACTCATACAATAAGTAGCTAATTGAGGAGTACCATATAAACCAGAAGTTGATGAAATATTAATAATACGACCAAATCCTTGTTTTAACATATATTGAGCAGCATATTTATCAGTACGCCAAGTACCAATTAAGTTAATATCCATTACTTTTTCAACTTGTTCATCAGTTAATTCCCAAGTATAACCGAAGTTAATAACACCAGCATTAGCAATCACAACATCTAAACGACCAAATGTTTCCCATGCTGAAGCAAATAATGCTTCCATATCTTCAGTAGAAGTAATGTTTGCTTTTTTAGCTAAAACTTTTGCTCCTTTAGCTTCACAACTAGCAATTGTTTCTTTAAATGCTTCGTGAGATGGATCTAACATATCGGCTAAAACAACATTAAATCCGTTTTCAGCATATTTGTAGGCATGAGCACGACCTTGTCCCATTGCTCCACCTGTAATAAGAACAACTTTTTTTTCTTCCATAATTTTTCTCTCCCTTTGTTATTTATTTAACATCACATGTTATTTTTTTAACAAAGTCATTTTAAACTCTCAAACGATTTGAGAGTCAAGGGGGTAAAAAAGTGTCAAATAAGGTCAAAAAAGAGGAAAATATGTTATAATTTGGTGAAAACTTTAAAACAATTTGAAGGTTGGGGGATTATGTACAATACTTATACAATAGGAGAACTTGCTAAAATACTAGGAATTACAGCTGAAACAATTCGTTATTATGAAAGAAAAGGAATCATTGCGCCCATCCATGATCAAGAAACAGGATATCGCTATTATACAACTTGGGATCTTCATATGCTGATTCGTGCACGCTGTTATCTTGGCTTTGGATTATCAATTGAAGAAACAGCGGGAATACTCCAAAGTAAGTCTTTAGAAGAAATTGATGATTTATTAGAAGAACAAGAACAAATCATTCAAAAGAATATTATTTATCAAATGAATTTATTGAAAAGATTGCGTACGAATAGAAAGTTGATTAGTCGAAGTGAAAACTTAAACTTTACTTTACAAAAAAGACCAGGAATCTATCGTATTGATACACAAAAATGTTATACGATAGATTTAAAGAAAGAAGAACGTGAAGAACTTAAAGAATTTTGTCAAAAAATACCATTTGTTTTTTCTACGGCACTTTTTCCTAAAGAACATATTGAAAATGAAAATAAGGAATTCTACTATGGAATAGGGGTAGAGGAAGAATTTGCGGGAGTACTTGATATTAAGGAAAGTGAATATGTTCATTACTATCCTGAACAGTTATGTCTTTATATGTGCGTTCCTTCTCGTTCGAGTCAAATACTGACATATGAGGTTTTACAGCCCGCCTTTGATTATATGGAAAAAAATAATCTCCAACTCGCAGGAGATGTGATTTCTCAAGTGGTTTCAATGTGGAAACCAGAAGACGAATATTTTAATTATCATACAATTTGGATTCCAGTCCAATAAAAAAGCAATTTCAACCGAAATTGCTTTTTATCTTGATCTTTGTAATGATTTTTTAAGAATAGAATCATCGATGAAGCGAATATATGTTTCTAATGTCTTTTGTCCATAAGTAAAACGTAATTTTGTTTTCTTTGGATAAGTCACTCTTTTAATTTTTCTATAATCAAATAAAACACGACCAATTAAAACTTGTTTTTGTCCAAAGAAAATAATCCATTGAATCATTAAATAGAAAACAAAAGAATAAATTGTTCAACCATCCAAATGGGGTTCGCATCGCGAACCCCATTTTTTGTCGGAGATGTGTTACGATAGTCCTGCAAAGAATTGAACCCGCGGGGGCTTCTGCGACGGCAGAACAGACTGACAAAGATGGAAAGGATCACACTATGTATTACGGACACAACCCCAAATTCCCGGACAACTTCATGTGGGGCGCTTCCAGCGCTGCCTGGCAGGTGGAAGGCGGAGTCGCCGATGGCGGACGCACGCCGGCCATCATCGACCTGAACTCCAAGACCAAGAAGCCGTTTACGGATAACACCTATGCGGCGGATCATTATCATCACTACAAGGAAGATGTGGCCCTGATGGCAGAGTGCGGTTTCTCCAGCTATCGTTTCTCGCTCAGCTGGTCCCGCATCATCCCTCATGCAGACGGCAAGGTGAACCCCGAAGGCATCGCGTTCTACAATGATCTGATCAATGAGCTGGTGGCCCACAACATCACCCCCATCGTTACCCTGTATCACTACGACCTGCCGGCTTCAGGAATCCTTGATTACTTTACCCTAGTCAATCATGTTTCTCAGGATACTTG
>OHAA01001607.1_pt1 | contig 12810 bp, 8 predicted proteins | sample 1606051 | NCBI WGS metagenome assembly OHAA01 (sample SAMEA3541493, study PRJEB24748) | human gut metagenome | biome: human gut; feature: human-associated habitat; material: faeces | place: China | collected 2012
ACAAAGCTAAATACTCTTGTTTGAACAACAATGGTAGCATCGCGGAGACGCTTACTTTTTCCCCATGATGGTTATGATAGATGAATGATAGTTGAAAACAGGAACTATCATAGAATAACATACTGTTTTACAAGCATATAAATTCATTTATGATAGTATGATAGTTGTTTTGCAAAAAACTAAAAATCCATGCTTACAAAACTTTATTTTGCAGACTTTGGGAAATCTCCTACATTTGCACCATAAATCTGAAATAAAATATGATGCGCATTGATATACTGACCGTACTTCCCGAGATGATCGAAGGAATGGTAAACTGTTCCATTGTGAAACGGGCACAAGACAAAGGTCTGGCTGAAATACATTTACACAATCTGCGGGATTACACGACCAACAAATGGCGGCGTGTGGATGATTATCCTTTCGGGGGTGAAGCCGGCATGGTTATGCAGATCGAACCTATCGACCGGGCCATCTCGGCTTTGAAAAGCGAGAGGGATTATGATGAAGTTATTTACACATCGCCAGATGGGGAAACCTTCAACCAGCCGATGGCAAACAGCATGTCGATGCTGAACAATCTGATCATCCTTTGCGGACATTACAAAGGAATCGACTACCGCATCCGCGAACATCTGATAACAAAGGAAATATCTGTTGGTGATTATGTCCTGACAGGAGGCGAGTTGGCTGCCGCCATCATCACAGATGCCGTCGTACGTCTTATTCCCGGAGCAATCGGCGACGAGCAAAGTGCCCTCTCCGACTCGTTCCAGGATAATTTGCTAGCTCCCCCAGTCTATACCCGGCCTGCCGATTACAACGGCTGGAAAGTTCCCGACGTCCTTCTGTCCGGACACCAACGCAAGATTGAAGAATGGCGTCTCGGACAAGCTCAAGAAAGGACAGCCCGGCTACGCCCCGATTTATTGAAGTAAATTGTCCTACTTCTGCTCTACCACGAAATTATAGATAAACTCATATTCATACGTGTTATTTTCCGCAGTTGCACCATTCACGGGATTGATCTTTTCTTCAATCGTCATGCCTGTGATATAATCGCCGGTCAACGTATAGCGGAATGTATATTCGGCGCAAATATCCGTTGCATCGGAGACATTATACCAATAGGCACGGGTTGGCAGATTCTGATTCATCTTCCCATAGAGCAGGTTCAACGGAGAAATCACATCAAAGCCGACCGGTTGAAATGAATTGACAACTCGGAACGGAAAGTTCTCTGGACGTAATTGAGAATTATATTCATATGTAATCTCTTTCTGTGGCAGATAAGCATAATGCACCGCATTTCCATTTTCCCACGAATAGCGATCCACCTCACCTAGTTCTCTTACCTGATAACCCGAACCGTCCTCATTCGGCCACTGGATAATCTGCGAAACTGATTTCCTTCCGTATTTAATATAATCCGATTGATTTGCTTGTCCTGGTCATAAGTGATATTCGCGTTAAAAAAAGCATTTCCGTTTTTCGTACATGTAACACTCGTCAGCTTGTTCAACTCAGGAATAAACGGCTTATCATCATCTCCACAAGACATAAGACCTGCCACCATCAAAAGCACACTTAAAAATTTCTTCATCTCTCTTTCTTTTTACTATTCGATCTTACAAAAATAGGACATTTGCTAAAATAACGGACGAAGTAACCTATTTTAAGTAATTCTACTTGAAGAAATGCAAGTAAACCATTAGCTTTGCAATATAATTTATCATAATAAATAGCTAATAACAAACATCTTACAATAATATAAAACGTAAAACATACAATATCTAAAATTTAATAACATGAGAATGAAACATCTGACGGTAGCAGCACTAACATTATTGCTGTCTGTTTCTTGTAGCCAAAGACAAGAAGATTATCCGTTTCGCAATCCTGATCTCCCTATCGACGAACGCATAGACGACCTCTTGAAACGTCTGACTGCCGAAGAGAAGATCGGCCAAATGATGAATACGACTCCGGCAATCGAACGCCTCGGTATACCCGAATACGATTGGTGGAACGAAGCCTTGCACGGTGTCGCACGTGCCGGAAAAGCGACTGTTTTCCCACAGGCTATCGCAATGGCGGCTACTTTCGATGACGACGCACTGTACGAAACATTTACGATGGTGAGCGATGAAGCTCGCGCCAAATACCATCAGTATCAAAAAAATAAAGAATATGACCGCTACAAAGGCTTGACCTTTTGGACGCCGAATATCAATATCTTCCGTGATCCTCGCTGGGGCCGTGGCATGGAAACCTATGGAGAAGATCCGTACTTGACAGAACGGATGGGGGTTGCCGTAGTGAAAGGCTTGCAGGGAGACGATCCGAAATACTTTAAGACACATGCTTGCGCCAAGCATTATGCAGTCCATAGCGGACCGGAATGGAACCGTCACGAATTTGATGTCACAGTGACGCCCCGTGATTTATGGCAAACCTACCTGCCAGCTTTCGAGGCCTTGGTAAAAAAAGGAAATGTACAGGAAGTCATGTGCGCCTACAATCGCTATCAAGGCAAACCCTGCTGTAGTAGCGACAAACTGCTCATCGACATCCTTCGGAATAGTTGGGGATATGAAAACATCATCCTTTCCGACTGTGGTGCGATCAACGACTTCTGGCAACGGGACGAACGCACGCCTCGCCACGAAACACATCCCGATGCGGAAAGCGCTTCTGCAGATGCTGTCCTGAACGGGACTGACCTGGAATGCGGCAACAGCTATAAAGCTTTGATCAAAGCTTTAAAGGAGGGAAAGATATCCGAAAATGATCTGGATGTCTCCCTACGCCGCCTGCTGAAAGGTCGTTTTGAATTAGGCATGTTCGATCCGGACGAGCGGGTTCCTTATGCTCAAATCCCATACAACGTGGTGGAAAGCCCCGAACATGTGGCACAAGCACTCGAAATGGCGCATAAGAGTATGGTGCTGCTGAAGAACAAGAATAACACACTTCCACTGAGTAAAACGATCCGGAAAATTGCAGTTGTCGGTCCGAATGCCGCCGACTCGACCATGCTTTGGGCGAACTACAACGGCTTCCCGACGCATACCGTAACAATATTGGAAGGTATCCGCAACAAAGTGCCCGATACAGAAGTAATCTACGAATTAGGATGTAATCATGCGGCTGACTTCGTAATCCAAGACTTGGGCAACCACATCACCTCCCCTGCCGGACAGGGATTCGCCTCCGAATTCTACAACAATACGGAATTCAAGGGAGAAGCCGTTTATAAAGGTTTAGCAAGCCAATTACATTATACGACAGGCGGAAACACGCAGTTCGCACCGAATGTAAACCTGACAAACTTCACAGCACGTTTTACCGGCGAGTTTGAAGCACCAGAGACGGAACAGGTTGAGATCAAGTTGTCAGGAAACGACGCCTTCCGCCTCTTTATCGGAGATGAAAAAGTAGCCGAAGTTTGGGAAAACGAATACGGGGCAGAAAAGACGTATATGCTGAATGCGGAAAAAGGAAAGAAATATCCTGTCAAGATCGAATATATGCAACGCACGGGTAGCGCTGACCTTAACTTCCAGATCGGTACGCGTCGACCTGTCGATTATGCCGCCACTGCCGCTAAAGTCAAAGATGCAGATGTGATTGTCTATGTCGGAGGTATTTCGCCTCGCTTGGAAGGTGAAGAAATGCCGGTCAACGTGGAAGGTTTCAAGAAAGGAGACCGCACCAATATCGAGATACCGAAAGTACAACAAGAAATGGTAAAAGCACTGAAAGCAACGGGTAAACCGGTTGTCTACGTGCTTTGTACGGGTAGTGCCCTGGCTTTAAACTGGGAAGATGCCAACATCGACGCCATTCTGAATGCCTGGTATGGCGGACAAGAAGCCGGGACAGCGGTTGCCGACATCCTGTTTGGCGACTACAATCCGTCAGGTCGCTTGCCAGTCACATTCTATAAATCGATCGACCAGTTGCCGGACTTTGAAGATTACAGCATGAAAGGCCGTACCTACCGTTATATGACCGAAACACCACTTTATCCGTTCGGATACGGCTTGAGCTACACGAACTTTGCCTATCGGAATGCGAAGCTGTCTTCTGGCAAGATTACCAAAGACCAATCTGTCACACTGACGTTCGACATTGCCAACACCGGCAAAATGGATGGTGACGAAGTCGCACAAATCTACATCAAAAATCCGAACGATCCGGAAGGGCCGATCAAAGCGCTGAAGGCTTTCTTGCGTGTACACGTAAAAGCTGGCGACAGCCAGGAAGTCAACATCGAGCTGACACCCGAAGCATTCCACTCTTTTAACGACAATACACAAACGATGGAAGTCCGTCCCGGAAAATATCAGATACTTTACGGCGGTTCATCAGACGAAAAAGCCTTAGAGAGATTAGAGTTGACAATCGAATAAAAACAAATGCCGCAGGTCTCCGGATAATCCGGAAAAACCTGCGGCATTCTATCTATTCCATAACCCTATGCATTACGCCTCCTAACCCATAAGGTTAATGTCGGTAACCCTATGGGTCTTATCCAATATACGTCTCCATAAATTTGGCACCCGGAACCGGTGAAATCGTCACGACATCCGTATCTGCCGGAATCAGGACCGTTTGTCCTTGGTGAATATAAATTTCATTGCCTTTATTGTCACGGATAGAAGCTTTACCCTCCATACAAATATAAACGACGAAAGAATCCAGTTCGGAGAAATCACGAACCATGATCGTATCGACATCCAGCAAATTCGTTGTAAAATACTTGCAGGCTGCAAGCTCTACAGTCGCATTCGTATGCGCTTTGTAATGGGTGCGGTAGTCCGGATACAAGGTATAGTCGATCGCATCCTTTGCCAGTTCGGTATGCAATTCACGCCCTTTGCCATCCGGTCCCTTACGGTCATAATCATATATACGATAGGTGATATTGCTCGTCTGCTGGATTTCAGCAATAAAGCAACCGGCTCCGATAGCGTGTACACGGCCCGCGGGCAGGAAGAATACATCGCCAGGATTCACCTCGTATCGTTGTAACACATCCATGATCGTATTATCCTCGACACGTTTCACGTATTCATCCGCATTGATCTGCTTTGAAAAGCCTGAATATAAGCCGGCACCTTTGGCTGCATTGATCACATACCACATTTCTGTCTTGCCAAAAGAATTATGGCGTTTCTTTGCCAATTCATCATCCGGATGAACCTGAATAGACAAATTATCACGTGCATCGATAAACTTGATCAACAAAGGGAATATGGAACCAAATTGTTCGACCACCTTTTCCCCTAACAGTTGCTTGCCATATGTACGGATCAGTTCATCTAGCGTTTTACCTTCAAGTGCACCATTATCTACAACAGAATAATTGCCCTCTACATGTGAAAGTTCCCAACTTTCGCCAATACCTTCCTGCACCGGAGTGATGCCCTTAAACGGGCAAATGTCAGAGCCTCCCCAGATAATCTTCTTGAGGATAGGCTTAAATGTCATTGGATATAACATATTTGATTTTTGATTTATCAGATTTATAATTTATGATTTATGATTTATGATTTACGCATTGACCACAAATCATAAATTATAAATCACAAATTATTTCGCTTTCTTTACTTTCTTCAATACAACAGCGCTGCGTGCCGGAATGTATAATTTGAGCCATTCTTTTTTCTCTTTTTTATACAATGGATCGAATTGCGTGAAATGATGAATGGTATCATCCGCGAGCCCGAAGCCACCGAATCGGTTAGCATCGGTATTCAGAACCACCTCATATTCACCCTTAGGCACAAGGAAACCGTAATCGGCAAACGATTTTGTCGGATTGAAATTGAATACGAACACCAAGTCTTTTCGCATATAAGCCAAAATCTGATCCTCATCGTTATCCCAGACTTTCTGTATCGGAGTGGACTGGAAGTTCTTCACGCTACGGATCAATTCCAACATTTCACGATCGAAATCGCCTAAGAAATGATATTTCAAATCCATATTATCGACCAAATCCCATTGGCGGCGTGCATACTTATGCGACCAGCCATTTCCTTCACGCGGGAAATCGATCCATTCCGGATGGCCAAATTCATTCCCCATAAAGTTCAGATAACCGCCGTTGATGGTGGAGGCCGTGACCAGACGGATCATTTTATGCAAAGCTACACCCCGTTCCACCATAAAATTGTGATCATCTTTCTGCATATGCCAATACATGTCGGCATCGATAAGACGGAAAATGATCGTCTTGTCACCCACCAACGCCTGGTCATGACTTTCCGCATAGCTGATTGTCTTTTCGTCAGCACGGCGGTTCGTCGTCTCCCACCAGATGGAAGAAGGATGCCAGTCTTCGTCTTTCTTTTCCTTGATCGTCTTGATCCAGTAATCGGGGATATTCATTGCCATACGGTAGTCGAAGCCATAACCGCCATCTTCATATTTGGTAGCCAATCCGGGCATTCCGCTTACTTCTTCGGCAATCGTAATCGCATTCTTATTGACTTCATGGATAAGCTTATTAGCCAACGTCAGATACGCAATAGCATCACCATCCTGATGACCGTTAAAATAATCAGCATAATTACAAAATGCTTCGCCCAGTCCGTGACTGTAATAAAGCATCGAGGTCACGCCATCAAAACGGAAACCGTCGAATTTATACTCGTCCAGCCAGAATTTGCAGTTCGACAACAAAAAATGAAGCACTTCATTCTTTCCATAGTCGAAACAAAGGGAATCCCATGCCGGATGCTCGCGACGGGCACCGCCCAGAAAATATTGCGTGTAAGATCCATCGAAACGTCCGAGGCCTTCTACTTCGTTCTTGACAGCATGACTATGTACGATATCCATAATCACAGCAATCCCCATACTATGAGCCTCGTCTATCAACTGTTTCAGTTCTTCCGGCGTACCAAAACGGGAAGATGCGGCAAAAAAACTGCTGACATGATAACCGAACGAACCATAATAAGGATGTTCCTGGATAGCCATAATCTGAATGGCATTATATCCTTCCTTCGCAATACGGGGCAGCACCATACGACGGAATTCGTCGTAACTGCCGACTTTCTCTTCATTCGAAGCCATACCGATATGACATTCATAAATCAGCAATGGAGAGACATTAGGCTTAAACCGTTTATGCTTGAACACATAAGGTTTCTCCGGATTCCATACTTGCGCGCTGAAAATTTTGGTATTTTCATCCTGAACGACACGCCGTATCCATGCAGGAATACGTTCCCCGCAGCCTCCTTCCCACTCGACTAGGAGTTTGAACAGGTCTTCATGACGCAGCAAACCTTCAGCAAGCGCAATCTCCCAAATGCCATTGCCCAACCGTTGCAACTTATACCGATCGTCCTTCTTCCATTCGTTGAAAGTCCCAATCATATATATAGCAGTAGCATTGGGTGCCCACTCACGAAAAACCCATCCACTCTTTGTCTTATGCAATCCGAAGTAGAGATACCCGGAAGCCATTTCCGACAACGTCTGTCTGCCGTTACCGGTCAGGTTCTTCTCTTTGTTTACCACGTATTGGTACCGTCCTTCTATTGCCTCCTTATAGGGGGCCAGCCAAGGGTCATTCTTTATTAGATTTAGCGACTCCATGATTTTTTGAGATTGGTTTCGCACAAAGATAGAAGAAAAAACTCACATATAAATAAAAAGTCCGTTGCAAATGCATAGGCTTAAATCAATTATCCGAAGAACTCCGTTTGTTCTTGTTCAAAATCAATGTTGACGGCATCTTTTGAAGGGCCTCTTTACGGTGTTCGGATACGTCATTCCAAGTGTTGTAGCCGATCAGCATGAAGTTATAGCTATTGAACAATCCCGGCGTCAGGTCTTTATCCGGTAACAGCTGGGTTTGTGGGATGGACGAGACGAAATCCCAAAGCTCTTTGAGAATTTGATCATGTCCGGGTGTTGTGGTGGACATCTTGGCTACAATACCGACAGAACCGTGAGTCGCTTTCAGCAATGTCCTTGTGTAGTCGAGCAGAAAGAGATCTTCTTCGGAACTGATAACCACCAACGTATTGGTGGCCTTCACGAAATTTCGGTTAATAAATACACCGACGTCGCAATTACTGCGGGCAATAAACATCTTAGTCTTATCTTTCAGCAACGCACCAGGATAAAACCAGGATTCGGGAGCTTTGAAGCGTTTGAAATAACGGTTATAGAAGGAAGTACGGTAACGGGTAGCCGCGATATCGTCCGGCGAGTCGCTCATGGAGATGCCGGAACCGACCAGCAGGAAGTCAAATCCTTCGTTATTGACGATGTCGCAAATATCCTGTCCGGCGTTATTCGAAACCTCATAGCGTGTATGGATGTGCATACCTAATTTTTTGGCTCCATACAAGATCGGTCCGAAACTCACTTCCTCAAAATTATCCGTATGTAACGGATTGACATCGGACCCGACGGTCAGGTGTAGCGCCGTCAAATCCAGTTTGTTCTTTCCACGGGCAAACATCTGGTGAGCCACATCAAGCATAATCTGTCCATTTCCGGCACGTCCGAATGAAAGGAGAACCTTAAATATCCCGTCGGCCGGTTCCACACAAACCTGATGTTCCTTAATCTTTTCACGTGTCTTGAAACACAATTTAATGAAAGAAACCAACGGGATTGTCATAAAGGTCGTGACCAGGGTCATCAAAACCAACATGACGAAAATAGAAGGCGGCAATATCTTCATCTCATAACCGATCGTCAACACGACCAGCTCCATCAGACCGCGTGTATTCATTAAAGCCCCAATGTAAAAACTGTCTTTCCAGCTTTCACCGACAAAACGAGCGGAAAACAAAGCACCCCCGAACTTACCGATAATAGCCACTACGATGAAGATTCCACACATGACCCAAAGTTCCGGTGTGTTCAGCAGACCGATCTCCGTACGCAGTCCGGTCGAAACGAAAAAAAGCGGCAGGAAGAGCGCCAATGATACGTCTTCCACCTTTTCCGTCATGATCTTGCGGAATTTGATGTTCCCTGGCATGACCACGCCTGCAATAAAGGCGCCGAAAAGAGCATGCAACCCTAATATCTCGGTAAAATAGGAGGATACGATCAGTAGCAGGAACATCAGGGCCACCAGTGCTTTGTCAATCACTTCTTTATTATGGTATATATGCCCGATCATCCGTAAGAAAGGACGAACAGCAAGAAACATAAAAAGAATGTACAGAATGGAGAATAATATATTGTAAACGGCACTCAGCATACTGCCCGCCTGAGCGATGGCAATCACGACGGCCAACAGGCACCAGGCAGTAATGTCTCCGTTGGCAGCACTTGCCAATGAGATAGTTCCCAAATGTGTTTTGGTCAACCCTTTTTCCTGGATAATCCGGGCTAAAACGGGAAAAGCCGTAATACTCATGGCAATCCCGATAAATAGAGCGAACGACAGGAATGGTGTCCCTTTATGAGCATAAGATCCATAGACATAATAGGCAGTCAGCATACCGAAGAAAAACGGCACGATCGTACTGGTATGGCTGATCAGGATAGTTTCCTTCAATTTTTTGCGAACTTCGCCGATATCCAGTTCCATACCGATGGCAAACATGAAAAGGATAAGACCGAATTGGCTTAATATGGTGATATTACCTAATGACTCGAGTGGAAAAAGAAACGCAGATACCCCCGGCAGAAGATGGCCGAGCACGGACGGACCGAGTACGATACCGGCTACGATTTCACCGATGACGGTGGGTTGGCCGATCTTTTGAAACATCCAACCGAACAAGCGGCAGACAATTAATATGGTAATAATTTGCAGAAGAAGGATTCCCATCGACGACTGGATATGGTGAGTAACCGAATCCCAGAACACAAGAAATCCCTCCCCCATAGTTTGGGGAGCATTTTGCATGGTCTGAACGGCTGTTCCGACCTGCTGGCTTTCTCCTTCTTTGACTATGAAATACATGAGTGAGCCAAAGACCAGGATCATCATCAAATAAAAGGCTATGCTTTTTGTTCCTTTACCCATCTGCTATCTCTGATACGGTTTCTTGCAAAAGTAAGAAAATGAATTAATATAACTCCTTGTGTGATGAAATATTTTACTGGCGATTTTGTTTTTTTGCAAAATGTCAGATTTACCTTCTTCAGGTTCGTCTGTATACGTCCATTCACCGGATTAGAGGCCACAAGCTTATGATAAATATTTATTTTATAGGAGGATATTGCCTGATTTGGATTTAAATATTTCAATTAGATACATCTTAATATATAATTGGGCATAAAAAAGCCACTAAAGCTGCACGATCCAAATAAGCTTTAGTGGCTTTTACAGTCAAGGTCAGCTATATTTAATTAGTATGTTGTCTTTTTATTCAAACCCTGCATGCACACCTTTGATGGAAAAGGAATCCGCTTCTCGTTTTTTCTCTCCAGTATACATCCATTCGATAGTGTCTTCGTATGTCTTGCCGTCTTTGCTTGCAACGGTCTTCACAATGTTCTTTCCGTCTGCCAAGGTGACATTGTCTATAATATAATGTACGTCTGTATAACCTTTACGGATACCGGACAACTCTTGGCCGTTCAAGAAAACTTTAGGTTCTCCGATATTAGAATAAACGGTGATAGAAGTAACTTTCTTTTCGCGATCCACATTCCGGCGCTGTGTCAAGTACAAGACAGGATCTTCACTCCAGTTCGCCTTGTACCAGAAATAAGAGTCTTTCTTCGTCTTGCGGTCAAAAGTGACCATGCCCTTCATGTTACGGGCGGGAAGATCGCCGCGATTAGCCAGCGGAGTAGCAAAATCGAAAGTGTTCCACAAATAAGAAGCAACAATATACGGATGCTTGGCGATCACGCTCCACTGGTATTCATGTGTCTTCGTCTGAAAAGTTTCCGGATAGAAAGGTTTCGTCCAATTCAGTGAATTGTCCAGATATTCGGTCTGATGGACAATGTTGGCGTCGGCTCCATACTCCGTCAGCATCAATTTCTGGTCCGGATAGTTCTTTTCCAAGCCTTCTACCCACGGTTCGATATCCTGCAATTTCTTTTCGTACCAGCCGAAATAACGATTCATTCCCTGTATGTCTGCATTCAAGTTGACCGGATGCTCCATGTGCCCGTAGCCATTTACCGAAACAGTGTAACGGTCGGGGTCTTCCGTCTTCGCTAGATCATGCAAGGATCGGGTCAATTCTTTTGTATATTCGTGCGGATGATAGACTTCGTTATGTAGCCCCCAAACATAGATGGACGGATGGTTGAAGCTCTGGCGGATCAGTTCGCGGAGTTGGCAACGGGCGTTCTCGGCTTCCTGTCCGGAGACACGGTTCACGAAAGGAATCTCCGCCCAAATGATCAATCCTAAGCTGTCACAACGCGAATAGAGGTAATCTGATTGCTGATAATGAGCAAAACGGACGGTTGTCGCACCGATATCCATAATAGTAGCCAGGTCGAAGTCATGATTTTCATTCTTCAACGCACTACCCAGCCCCCACCAGTCCTGATGGCGGGTAACACCGTACATCGGATACTTCTCGCCATTCAGATAGAACCCTTCGCCTGCAACAATCTCGTATTTGCGCAAACCTAAGGGCTGTACCACTTCATCTATCACTTTCCCATTCCGGATCAGGCGACTCACGATCTTATATAAATAAGGATTCTTCCGCCCTTGCCACAATGTAGGATTCTTGATCTTGAAATCGGCTTCGAACGACTGTACGCCCTGCGGTGTCAGGTCAAACGAGCGGCTCTGGGTTGCTACCTGTTTCCCTTCTTGATCATAAATCGTATTCTGTAAGGTGAGCGGAGCCGGTTGCAACGTTCCATTATCCAACTTCACTTTCACTTTTACATCCGCTTGCTTTTTGGAAACATTCTTCTGGGTGATGTAGACACCGGAAGAAGCACAATCGGTCACGCAGATATTATAAGGCTCTGTCACGATCAACCAAACCGGACGGTACATCCCGCCATAAACGCCGAAAAGCACATGATTGATAGGAATCACGTCCGGACGTGACGCATTGTCGGCTTTCACTATGATCTCGTTATCCGCCCCCGGTTTCAGCGCCGTACCGATCTCGCATGAAAAAGCAGAGTAGGCTCCTTTATGAGTTGTCACAAGAGAACCGTTCACATACACCTCCGCAACAGCTCCCACACCTTCGAAACGCAGGAAGACGCGTTTGTCCTTCAGTTCAGCAGGAAAGAAATAGTGCTTTTTGTAGTAGGCAGGTCCTTCGTAGAATTGGTCATACTGCGTCTGCATATCTTTTGCATTCCACGTGTGAGGAATCTCGACCTCGGTCCATCCACTCTCCCATTTCGGCGCATTAACGGCCAGTTCCTTACCTGCCGGCGCTTTCTTAAATACCCAACCGGAATTAAACGGCTCGACAATCCGGCCTTCGGCCTGCATCACCAAACTGAAACAGACCAGCAACAAGGTTAAACTCAATACTCGTTTATTCATGATGTTTTAATTGATTGAGTTACAAAAATAGGTTTATCAACTTGTTTAACCGTGTAAAATCATCTCAATCCTGTTCAAGATCGTCTCCAAATCACTATCTTTGCGGTATAAAAGATATACAGCCATGCGTCTTTACTCATAAACCATGAAACTACGGATGATAAAAAGATTCTATACCGCATTCACTATATATATTATGGTTATGCTATATACACCTCCTGTATATAGCATAAATTTCTTCTTCTCCCACCTGGGAGTAGAAGATGGCCTGTCGCAAGTTTCCGTTCTTGATATTTTCCAGGATTCGGACGGTTACATCTGGTTCGGGACGC
>OHAA01001609.1_pt1 | contig 12802 bp, 9 predicted proteins | sample 1606051 | NCBI WGS metagenome assembly OHAA01 (sample SAMEA3541493, study PRJEB24748) | human gut metagenome | biome: human gut; feature: human-associated habitat; material: faeces | place: China | collected 2012
TTCCGCATTACGCAGAGTAGAAGAAGAAAAGCATTTCACCGCTCCTTTCCTGTTGCCAGCCGCAGGGTGATCCGGCTGATGTATTTGTCATCCGTCTCGGTCAGTCCAATGTCTCCGCTCACCGCTTCAAACTGCAGCGCCGTTTCCTGCCCTGCTTCCTCCGTGCCGCTTTCCCGGTCAGGATCTGCGGCCCACAGTACGCTGCCGTCCCACAGGTACAGCTGCTGCCCGGTGGATACCATCTCGGTGCCTGCAGCGCTTTCCTCGTGCCACAGGCCTTTTTCCGTGTCGTATACCAAAAGTCGTCCGGCCTGCGGGCCTCATCATGGGGCATCACGTCCTTGAACACCGTCATGCAGACTCACTAGGCTAGAAACATGACGCAAGAGCTCGTTTCATTGACTATCATCATGGCGGTGGCGGCCGTCAGCCCGATTGTGGCGCAGCTGATTCCAGGAAGGTTCATTCCACAAACTGTGCTGCTGCTCGTCACCGGAGCCGCACTCGGTCCGTACGGACTGGGCGTAATCGAGGTGAACGACGCCGTGAAACTCTTGAGCGAGCTCGGCATGGCGTTCCTATTCCTGCTCGCCGGCTATGAAATCGACCCGAAACGACTCGCCGGACATCAAGGCAAAGTCGGCCTTGTCACATGGATCATCACCTTGGGGCTCGCCGGACTCGTCGTGACCCTGCTTCCATTCTTCGCAAAGCAAGGCATCAACGGCATCGCCACGGTAATAGCACTTACCACCACCGCTCTCGGCACACTCATGCCGATTCTCAAGGAACGCAACCTCGAAGGCACCCCCATCGGCGACGCCATCATCTCGTACGGAACGTGGGGCGAACTCGGCCCAATCCTTGCCATGGCCATCCTGCTATCCACCCGAACCGGCTGGCAGACCATGCTCGTGCTCGGCGCGTTCCTTACCATCTGTCTACTGTGCGCAATGCTACCCACGAAAGCACTGAAAACCGGCCATCGCCTGTACCGTTTCCTTACGGAAAACGCGAACACGTCATCGCAAACGCTCATGCGACTGACCACATTCCTGCTCATCTTCCTTGTCACCATTTCTGCACTGTTCGAACTTGACGCGGTGCTCGGCGCGTTCGCCGCAGGCTTCATCCTGCGTTACATCATCCCCGACGGCAGCAAGTCGCTGGAAATGAAGCTGGAAGGCGTCGGCTACGGATTCCTTATTCCTGTGTTTTTCGTGGTGTCAGGAGCCGCGATCAACGTGCGCGCCGTGGCAGGCCGACCCGCGCTGCTCGTCGCGTTCATCGTAATGCTCATGCTGATTCGCGCGGTGCCCGTATATGTTGCGCTATCGCTCGACAAACGCGAGAATCCGCTGTCATCGCATCATCGCGTCACCGTAGCGCTGTATTGCACGACCGCGCTGCCGATCATCGTCGCCGTCACGTCACTGGCGGTGAAGGTCGGCACCATGCAAGGCGACACCGCGTCAACACTGGTCGCAGCCGGCGCGATTACGGTGTTCCTGATGCCGCTGCTTGGCTCGATCACATATCAGGTGGCCGACGTACATCCGGTCACCGCGGTTCGGGAGATTGCACACACACCATCCGATTGGCGGACGATCGTGCACGAACATGCGCAGGTGCGCGCGCTGCTGCACCATCAGGACCGGCTCAAGCGTATGGCGGAAACATTGGACGCACTGGAGAAGATGGGAACGATGGGACATGGCGATGCGGCACATAGCAATGCCGGACATGGCGATGAATATCGAGCCGAACTTGTGAAACGTGCGCGCCGCGAAATCGACCGGCAGTTGAAGGAACTCGGCCTGGACCCGCAGCTCACCACGCAACTGCCACACAACTACCGTTATCCGAAGAACTGAAACGCGAATCCGAGCCTTTCCGGCACTCTAAGTGTCCGATTCTGGAGAAACGGACAACCGTAACGCACTTTTACCCGTCTAGTTGTCCGATTCTGGAGAATCGGACATTCAGACATGCGCCTATTCGACGGATTTGAGCGAACTAATCGGGTCGATACGATCCAACACCGGATTCACGAACAACTGCACGAGCAGCGCGAAAGCCATGGTCGCGCCGGCCGCAATCACATAACTCAACGGCGTGCATTCCACTTCGAAATACAGTGCGGGCATATTCAACGCAGCCGTCAGCAATCCGCCGACGAAACGGCCGAGAGGCAAGCCCAGCACCACGCCCATCATGGTGAGCACCATCATTTCACGGTTCACATAGTGGTGAACCTCTTTGTCGAAGAATCCGAGCACCTTGAGCGTGGCCATCTCGCGTTCACGTTCTGACACGTTGGTGTTGGCGAGCGTGAACAACACCACGAGCGCGAGCCCGCCCGCGAGCGCCACGATCAGCGCGACCACCGCACCCATCAGATCGAATTTGAAGCTTTCCGCCATGTGCGCGCAGCTCACGGCTTTCATGACCGCATCGTCGTCTTCCAGCTTTTCCGCATAGGCGGCCTGGGATTCGCCTGAACCTTTGAGCTTCGCATACATGGCGTTCCACACCAATTGTTGGCCGTTTGACGATGCGCCATTCGAGGTACCGGATTCGCCGTTTTGATTGTCCGATTCTCCAGAATCGGACGCGGAAGATGCGGAAGACGTGCCGGATGCAGCAGTATCGAACAGCTGGCGATAGTAGGTTTCGCTCACATACACGTCCGATCCGATCACACTGCGGATCACCGCGCTGACATGCGCTTCGGCCTGCATATCGTCACCGTTGGTCAGCGTTACCATACCGCCCGCTTTGACGCCCATCGCGCTTGCCGCGGACTGCGATACGATCACGCCGTCATCGCCCAGACTTACCGTATCGGCCGCACCATCCACCCAACTGGAGCGCACCGGCTGCAACGTGACCATCTTGCCGAACTCGCTGCGTTCACTGTCGGGCACGGCAACCAGCTGAATGCTTTCGCTCCCCGAATCGCCGGTCAAATCACCCGATTCAACGCGCACGTCCATGCTCGACGTGACGCGACCATCCGAAGCGACTTTCTGCCGCATCGCATCAGCGTCATCATCGTTCGCGACCACCATCAAATCGTACTGATACACGTCCTGATACTGTTTCGCGCCCAATGCGGCAACGGTGTCGTTGATCGCAAGTCCGCACACAATCAGCGCGGTGCAGCCGGCCACGCCGCCGACCGTCATGATCAGACGCGATTTGAAACGGAAAATGTTGCGCGCCGTGACTTTGCCGAGAAAGCTCATGCGATTCCACAACGGCTTGATACGCTCCAGTAGAATGCGCGATCCTGCACGCGGCGCTTTCGGACGCATGAGACTGGCCGGCTTCTGTCGCATTTCCTGCGCGCACGCATACACGGTTGCGGCAAGCACGCCGACCACGAACAGCGCGACTCCGGCCGTTCCATACAGCCAGTCGTATGCCAAGCGTACGTCCGGCATCACATACAAGCCTCGCAATACGACGAGCAGGAACGCCGGAATGCCAAGGAAGCCTGCGATCAGGCCGAGTCCACCGCCGATCAGGCAGGCGAACAGCGCGAACAACAGGTATCGTGAGGCGACCGCAAGACGCCCGTAGCCGAGCCCTGTGTATGTGCCGATCAGCCCGCGATCCTCTTCGACCATGCGCGCCATGGCGGTCAGACTCATCATCACCGCCACGAGCAAGAACACGATCGGGAATGCGTTGCCCAGCGATTGGATGGATTCCAGATCAGATTTCAGCGAGCTGAATCCGCCGATTTGCGACCGGTCCTGCACATACCAACGCACTTGCGGAATGCTGTCTTCCAGCTCGTTTTGCTTGGATTGCAGTGTCCGTTCGGTGTCTTTTTTCTGCTGGTCCAATTTCGATTGCGCCTGGTCGAGTTGCGCTTTGGCTTCCGCTAATTGCGGGCTTGCGGCAATTACCGTTTCACGTAGTGTTTCACGGGTTGTTTCGTCGAGGGATCCTGCAGCCGCGCCCGCCTGCATATTGACGATTTGGTCGATTTGCTGATTGAGCTGGCTGCGATTGCTGTCGATCTGCTGTTGCGCTGCGGCGAACTGTTTGTCGGTTTGCGCTTTCGCCTCGTCGATTTGTTTGGTTCCAGCGTCGAGTAGTTCCTGATGACGCGCTTTCTGGCGATTGGTTCGCACCGTACCGTCGATGCGGTCAGCTACTTCGCTGACGGTGTCGTCGTACACGTCACTGAACGAGTCCTTGTCGGCGGCGCCTTTCACGAGAATGGTGACGGCCGTGTACATGCTGCCGGTCACACCGTCGGACGGCGCAAAGAACGTGTAGTCGCTGGTGGCGGAGGAACGGAATGCGTTCGTACCCGAATAGCCGTCTGGATTGGTGAGATCCTGCGGGTCAAGCACCACGCCCACAATAGTCAGTTCGGTGGGGAAGCTCGGTGCCTGATTGTCCGATTCACCAGAATCGGACACGGAAGACGTCGCAGAAGAAGCAGAAGACGCCGAATCCTGCGGCGTCACCGTAATATGGTCGCCCTTTTTATATCCGGAATCCTTGATGAATTTGCGCGTCACCGCAATCTCACCGGACTTCTCCGGCATGCGTCCGCTCTGCAGATACGGCTGGTCAATGCCGTTCGTGCCGATCTCCTGCATGGTCACGGTTTTTTTGCCGTTCAAATCGACGGTCACGGTTTGCGAACGTTCGCCCTGCACTTTCGCAACACCGGAAATCTTACGGAGCTCGGCAATATCGTCATCGGTCAATCCGGCCGTCGACAACACCTGAATGTCGTGCAATCCTTGGGTATCGAAAAAACGATCCGTCGCAAGAAAAGCGTCTCGGCAACCCGCGTAAATGCCCGTAAGCACGGCGACGCCCAGCAACGAGATCAGTGCGATGGAGATGAATCGCTTCCACGCATGCAACCACATACGCACCATGTCTTTGATGAATGCCATGACGACCTCCAGCCCGTAGCGCTCAAGCAGCACCAACCATTGCTCCCAAAACCTTCATTTTATTGAACTATCGAACTATTGAACACTATGAAACCGAATCCACGCGCTACAGCTACAATCGGGGAAGACGAGTCCATGCCAAAAACCATAGGCGCGTCACCTACCACTACTGCCGAACGCAACATCGCCAAGATCGCAAACTTTTGCCGAATTTGCCGAATATTGCCGAGGCACCCAAGAAGAGGAAGCATTCATGAGCGACGCAACCGTTGCGAAGAAACCGCGCGAAACCGACGATGTGCCGGTTCCGCCGACGCTGCGCAAGTCTTTGAAGAATCGTCATATTCAATTGATCGCATTGGGCGGCGCGATCGGCACCGGCCTGTTCTATGGTTCCAGCGAGTCGATTCAGCTGGCGGGCCCGGCCATTCTGCTCGCCTATCTGATCGGCGGTCTGGCGATTTTCCTGATCGTGCGCGCCCTGTCCGAAATGGCGGTCGAGGATCCGAAGGCGGGCGCGTTCAGCTATTACGCCACGCAGTACTGGTCGAAGCGAGCCGGCTTTATTTCCGGCTGGAATTACTGGTTCAACTACGTGCTCGTGGCCATGGTGGAGTTGGCCGTGGTTGGCTCGTTCGTGAATTACTGGTTCCCGAACATTCCGAAGTGGGTGTCGGCGGCGGTGTTCCTGGTGGCCATCGCGGCGCTGAATCTTATGGGCGTGAACAAGTTCGGCGAATTTGAATTCTGGTTCGCCATCATCAAGATCGTGGCCGTGCTTGCCATGATTTTCGGCGGTTTGTATGTGATCATCGCGAATGTGCCGACCGCTTCGGGCATTCGCGCGTCGTTCGCCAACTGGTTTACCGTTGACGGCGGATTCCTGCCGCATGGCCTGATGTCTCGCAATGCGGACGGCACGTGGACCGGCCTGCTGATGGCGCTGGTCGTGGTGATGTTCAGCTTCGGCGGCACCGAGCTCATCGGCATCACCGCGGGCGAAACCGAAAATCCGCGCACCACCATCCCGAAGGCCACGAACGGCATTATCTGGCGTATTCTCGTGTTCTACATCTGCGCGCTCGGCGTGATTATGGCCGTGGTGCCGTGGAGCACGATCGACGGCAATTCCAGCCCGTTCGTGCAGATTTTCGACTCGGTGGGCGTGCATGCGGCCGCCGGCATTCTGAATTTCGTGTGCTTGACCGCCGTGATGAGCGTGTACAACTCCGGCCTGTACGCGAACTCGCGCATGCTGTATTCGTTGGCGAAGCAGGGTAATGCGCCCGCGTATCTGGGCCGCCTGAACAAGCGCGGCGTTCCGGTCGGGGGTGTGATCACGTCGGCCATCATCATTGCGATCGCCGTGGTGGTGGTGTTCGTGTGGCCTGATTTCGCGTTCAATTATTTGATGTCGATTGCCACGATTGCCGCTGCGATTAATTGGATCATGATTATGCTTACGGAAATTAAGTTCCGTCGCGTTGTCGCCGCCGGCGACGGTCCGAATGATTTGAAGGGATTGAAGGGCCAGGAAGCACTTGACAAACTTGCGTTCAAGCTGCCGTTCGCCAAGGTGACGCCGTATGTGGTGATCGCGTTCATGCTGCTGGTCGTGGTGCTGATGTGCTTCTCCGCAAGCTATCGCATCGCAGTGGTCGCCGGCGTGATTTGGCTGGTCGTGCTGTTCGCCGCCTATCAGATCACACAGAAGCGCGCCTGAAGTCGTAAGGCAACAATGCGCCCATGCCTCAAGCGAGGGGCACGGGCGCTTTTTGATTTCAGATTACGATTTCAGATTTCAGATTTTGATTTCCAATCCGCGATTCCCGGGCTGTTCTGGGGACTCGCGCCGTTCGACCTGTGGTACCTGTCGAAGCAGTCCGGCAACACCGTCGCAATCCTGTATGGCGTAACCCTTGCGGCGATCGCCGCGACCGGCTCGCTGCTCGCTTTCATCCTGCCCTTGTCGGGGCGCAGCAAATGCGCAATCGCAATTTTTTAATTCATCATCGCATTAACTCATCATCGCATCTTATTCCGCTGCCGGAGCGGGACCGGTCGAAGCGCGGGCACGCAATTCGTACGGCCCTTCCATCAGATGCCCCACACGCTCGCCGCCGATCAGCTTGAGCAGCAATCCGGCGGCCTGCTTACCGGTATCGACCACGTCACGGCCCATGGCGGTCAGGTTCGGATACGCCGCGGTGCACATGAGGGAATCATCCCACGACATGATGGAGATTTCCTCCGGTACTTTGATGCCTTGCGAAGCTGCCACGCCAAGGCCAGCCAACGCCATCACATCATTGTCGTAGATGATCGCCGTCGGATGCTCAGAGAACGCCAGCAGGCGCTTCGTGGCCTCGCGACCGGTTTCCGGCGTGTAGTCGGTGTGCAGGCAACGATAACGCATGCCCAGCTCGGAAGCGACGTCCGCAAAGGCGGAATCGCGAATATACGAGTGCGCAAGCGATTCGGGACCGCCGACGCGGGCGATCTGACGATGCCCGAGATCATACAGGTATCGCACCGCTCGGCGCACGGCATCGGCGTCGGCGCTTGACAGACTCGACAGATTGCCGACCACGGAGGCATCGGCAATGGCAAGCACCGGCATCTCCTCATGCTCCTCAAGCAAGGCAACGCAAGGGTCTCCAAGCTCGACATTGACGAGCAGCATGGCGTCGACGTTGCCAGTAGCAATCCAATCATCGATGATCGAAAGCTTCGCGTCCTCACCCACGGCCATGCGTACCAGCAGAGAATAATCGTATTTTTCCAGCTCGGCGCCAAGACCGGAAATAAGTTCCATCATGTAGGATTCGACGGAAAGCAGCTTCGGGTCGTAACCCAGCACTAGACCCACGCGCTGCGTCTTCGCCTTGGCCAGCGCCTGTGCCGCGCCATTCGGCTTCCATCCCAGTTCGTGTGCGACCTTCAACACTTTGTCTCGAGTCACATCGGAAACACCAGACTTGCCGTTGAGCGCATACGAAACGGCGCTACTAGAGACTCCCGAAGCCTTGGCAACGTCAAAAATCGTCACCTTGCTTTTTTGAATAGGCATGTCCGTGTCCTTCTTCTTAACTTAAATCGCAACTTAAACGGTTCATCTACATCGTACAGTAAAAGCGCCGACCAACCTCTTGAAAAGTCAGCGTTCACAACACTTTCGTTTCTTAAGGTTGGCGGCGCTTCAACTTATGTTTTTACTCAACCGAACACGTCAACTGAAATTTCAGTAGTCCTCTATCCACTCTTCTACCGCTTCAGTAGACGGCGTACTCGCGGAAGCTCACCATTCGCGCTTCGGATCGTTGGCGGAACGCAGCACGTTGGCGGCTGCGAACGCACCCGGAGCGGCAAGCGCTGCGGCATCGGCAGTGGCGATATGCAGCACGACGCTTTCGCCCGGAAGCAGCGAGACCATGCCCTCGGCCACCGAAGCCTTCGCGTCGACCTTATCTGCCATGCAGAACAGGTCGCGCACGTAGCTCTTGGCTGTGACGGTAAGTTCCACGCCATCTTCCACGGCAACGGCCGCGGCACTGAGGGCGAGTTTCACGTAAAACATTTCTTGTATTCACGCAATGGTTGCGGCACGGATGGCCATCCGCGCGTTCCGGAAGACGAACAGATGGCCGCCGAACTGACCGCATACCTGGAATCATTCGGCCCGGACCTCTGGCAATAGCCTATGCGCTCGCAGTGCAGCGCATTTTATTTGATTCGTTTCTGCGATTTTGGTGGCATAAATCGCAAAAACGTTGATTTTCCAACGATTTTTTATTTGACTGGTATTTGATTCGTATTTGACTGACGTGCGATCAGCAGGACTTCAATCGCAATATAAAGCGTGCGATTGCAGCACACTATAAGCACAGCAATCGCACGCTATGCATCGTCAACTATCGACAATCATGTGACGCAGCCGTTCAACGCAACTATCTAACGTGATTATTCAGCGTGATCAGAGTCGGTGTGATCGGTCAGGTCCAGCTTGAATGGGTGAGCAGGCAGATTATTGTCATTAAACAACGGTGCCGGACCCCAGCTACGCCATGCGTAGCGCATCATCACCGGCGCTGGCACTTCCGGCGTGGCCAACGTAATCGTGCCGATACTGCGGCTGTTGATCGGAATACCGAATTCCGTGGCGTTGTAATCGACCACGTTGACCTTTGCGTTGACCAGATCGTCAATATCGCAATCCACGAAAATCGCGGCGTAGGCCGGATGGAACACACCATCGGCACCGGCAAGCTCGAAACCGGAACGTTCCGGCAGACGCACCAGCGAAGGCAGGCTCTTGGCGAACTCGTCACCAAAACTGTCGGGCGTAGTACCGCTGAAATGCAGGCCGTGCGCGTACCGGAAGAACAGGCGTACGCGGCCGCCTTCGTCGCAGCGGAAACCCAGCACAGTCGGCCCATACACCGGAATACGGCTCATACCATACACTTGGCGAAGCGCACAATTGCCTAGACGCTCGCCCGGTGTACGTTTATCAACCGGATGAATGTTGTTGTATTCGCCGCAATCCATAGTGCAGATGGCGAACACATTGTCGATGGACTGCGCGGCATCCCACTGGGCCTCGCGCAACACCGGCCACAGCATCGGATCGCCGTCGCCCTCGTCGACCTTCTTGTCAATCCACTGCGGCAATTGCACGATCAGGAACGGCAGGCTTTCGCTCCACAGCGCACGCCATTCACCAATCATCATGCCCAGCAACTCACGGTAGGATCCGCAATACGGCTCGTCTTCCTCGCCCTGATACCATAGGAATCCCGCCAAGGAGTAAGGCACAATGCGCTCCAGCATGGCATGGAACGCGCCTGACGGACGCCACTGCGAGGTCGGCGTCATCGGCGGCGGCCACGGGCATTCGCCATACTGTTGGGTCAGCGTATCCCACGTCACATCAGGATCGTCTTCGCGGGCGGCTGCGATCGACGCATTCCACGTATCAGAACGCGACTGCCATTCGCCGTACTCCAAATCGAACTGTTCCTGCGTTTTACCTGCGATCGCCTGCTCATAGCGCGCAAGATAGCCGCGCCCGGATTCGCTGGAATTCAGTGCATCTTCGCTCGTCCAGCAACTGATCGACGTACCCCCGATATAACAGTCGATAATGCCGATCGGAAGGTCGGAATCAAGTTCATCACGCAGTTTTCGCGCAAAATAGTACGCTACCGCACTCATTACGCCACTATTTTCAGGCGATGATTCCTGCCAGCTTGCCGCATGTTCGGCGTTGCGATTGATCACACCGGTTTTTGGCACATTGTAGAAACGAAGGAGCGGATCGGCGCAGTCTTCGAGGGCTTCCTCAGCGTTTTCGCTGTTGCGCAACTCAAGTTCCATATTGCTTTGACCGCCGGCAAGCCACACTTCACCAATCAGCACGTCGTAATATTCGATGAAATCGTTGCCTGCGGTGACGCGCAACGTGTAGGGTCCGCCTTCAGGCTGCGCGGGCAGCATAACGCGCCATGGAGAAAAACCGTTCTTGATCTCTTTGGAGGCGTACGCGTGCGCCTGCACGATCACGGAACCATCGAAATCGCGTATTTCCGCCGAAACCTCAAGGCCCGCGCAATCGGCATCCAATGCGCCGAACACGGCGATGGGTTTGTTGCGCTGCAACACCATGTGCGAAGCGAAAATCGCGGCGACGTGCAGAACTCCTGCCGTGCTACGGTCATCGGTAGATTCAACCGACGTTGTCATTTCAGAACCAGGAGCAGGACCAGTCGCAGTGACCATGACATCTCTTCCTATAGAAAAACCGTAAGAAACCGTACGTATCTATCCTAAAGCAATATGCGACAGAACATACAAAAAAAAAGACCGCCACCGTAAGGCAGCGGTCCTTCATAAAGACTCAACGATTAGTCGAATGAGCCAAATCAGCCACGGGCGATCTTGCCGGTGAAGGTGGCCATATCGGCGTCGTCATCCTTGCCGTTGTTCCAGGAGAACATAGCGCGCAGCTTCGGACCGACGGTCTCGATGCGGACGTTGCCATACTCTTCCTGCAGGGCCTTGAACTTCGGAGCGCCAGCGTCCTGATCATCGATGAATTCCTTGGCGAAGGAGCCGTCCTGGATGCGCTGCAGGTGGTACTGCATGCGCTCACGCACGTGCTCGTCGATGCAGGTGTTGGTGTAATCGCCGTACTGGGCGGTGTCAGAGCAGGACCAGCGAGCCTTGTTCAGACCGCCCTCGTTCATGAGGTCGACGAGCATCTTCAACTCGTGGCAGACCTCGAAGTAGGCGATTTCAGGCTGGTAGCCGGCGTCAGTGAGGACCTCGAAGCCCATTTCAACAAGCTTGTTCACGCCGCCCATGAGCACATTCTGCTCGCCGAACAGATCGGTCTCGGTCTCTTCGGTGAAGGTGGTCTTGATGGCGCCTGCACGCAGAGCGCCCAGAGCCTTGGCGTAAGCCAGGGTGATGTCCCAAGCGTCGCCGCGCGGATCCTGCTCCACGGCCACGACGACCGGGACGCCACGACCGTTGGCGTACTCACGACGTACGATGTGGCCCGGGCCCTTCGGAGCGACCATGAAGATCGGGTGGTCCTCGGACGGCTTGATGTAGCCGTAGTGGATGTTGAAGCCGTGAGCGAAGGCGACGGCTGCGCCCGGCTTGATGTTCGGCTCGATGTCGTTGGTCCAGATGGTGCGCTGGTACTGATCCGGAGCCAGGATCATGATGATGTCGGCCTCAGCTGCGGCTTCCGGAACGGACTTGACTTCCAGGCCCTGCTCCTTGGCGTGCTCGACGGACTTGGAGGTCGGACGCAGGCCGACGACGACGTCCACACCGGAATCGCGCAGGTTCAGAGCGTGAGCATGGCCCTGGGAACCGTAACCGATGATGGCAACCTTCTTGCCTTCGAGGACCGAGAGATCACCGTCGTTCTCGTACCAGATTTGTGCAGCCATTGTAATTGGCACTCCTTTTATGTAGTGGGGTGAACGCCTCCCGGCGTTCGGGTTTCTACCATTCGCAGATGAATTCGCGTGTTTTTGTGCATGGATTTTGTCCTGCAAACTGGGGTCTATCCTACTCCCGACTCTTCCTAAATAAGTACCGAGTCCACAAAGTGAGCTAACGCCTAACCGTGCGGCTCCCCCGACAATCAGTGCTGCGATCCCGCATACGAAATATCCCAGTCATAAAACAACACAGCAACAAAAAAGAAGCCACCGTGATGAGACGGTGGCTTCCAACACGTTTCGCGCGTATTGCGCTACTACGCTACTCAGCGGCCTTTAACATGCAGCCGCTACAGCGAAATCACTGAACCTGGGTACGGGCGATCTTGCCGTTGAAGGACTCGGCCATATCGGCATCGGCGTCCATCTGGTTGTTCCAGGAGAACATGGCACGCAGCTTCGGGCCAACGGTCTCCAGATGCGGGTGGCTGTACTCTTCCTGCAGCTCCTTGAACTTCGGAGCGCCGGCAGCCTGATCGTCCATGAACTCCTTGGCGAAGGAGCCATCCTGAATGCGCTTGAGCTGGTACTGCATGCGCTTCTTGGTCTCTTCAGTGATGACGGTGGAGGTGTAATCGCCGTACTGGGCGGTATCGGAGCAGCTCCAGCGAGCCTTGTTCAGACCGCCTTCGTTGGCCAGATCCACCAGCATCTTCAGCTCGTGGAACACCTCGAAGTAAGCGATCTCCGGCTGGTATCCGGCCTCGGTCAGCACGTCGAAGCCCATATCGCACAGGTGGTTGATGCCACCCATGAGCACGTCCTGCTCGCCGAACAGATCGGTCTCGGTCTCTTCGGTGAAAGTGGTCTTGATGGCGCCTGCACGCAGAGCGCCCAGAGCCTTGGCGTAAGCCAGGC
>OHAA01001614.1_pt1 | contig 12775 bp, 10 predicted proteins | sample 1606051 | NCBI WGS metagenome assembly OHAA01 (sample SAMEA3541493, study PRJEB24748) | human gut metagenome | biome: human gut; feature: human-associated habitat; material: faeces | place: China | collected 2012
CCACAAGGAAATTATAGGTTTGCGTAGTGTCCGAGATGCCATAGCGGGAGAAACCGCAGGCAGATTTCGTTGCTTTTTCCGTGAGGTGCTCTTTTTTCGCCGCGAAGGTGCCGGTTGGCTGCGGCGTACATAATCTCGTTGTGCCACTATCGTTTCGCTGTATTTATTCGTTCGTCAGCCCGCCATGTTACTTAAGCGGCGGGCCTTTGACCAGTCACGGCAGTCTTAAAGGTTTACTTTAAGGTAACGCGCGTGTTGATCCCCGGATGATAAGTTCGCAGTCCATTAAACGAGAGCCACTGCCAACGTGTTGCCCCTGCATTTGATCAAGCAATAACAGCATAGCTTCCCGACCGATTTCGTAACGCGGCTGCGCGATGGTTGTCAGCGGCGGATCACAAAATTGCGTCAGGTCGATGTTATCAAAACCGATTATGGAAAGGTCTTCCGGGACTTTCAGCCCCTGGCGTTTTGCCTGCGAAAGTGCGCCGAGCGCCATCACATCGCTATGGCAGAAGACAGCAGTAGGCGGTTGTGGAAGATCAAGCAGCTGTTGCATTGCTTTGCTTCCGGCTTCGAAGGTGAAGTCGCCACGGGCGATGTATTGCGGATCAACCATAATGCCGCAGCGACGCAGCGCCTGAACGTAGCCTTGCAGGCGGTAGTGACACAGCGGCATCTCTTCGGGACCGGCTATACAGCCAATCCGTTTATGCCCTTGCTCATATAAATAATTTACTGCATCAAATGCGGCGGTCAGATTGTCGATATGAACGGTAGGCAGCTCCAGTTCCGGTGCAAATTCGTTCGCCATCACCATCGGCGGCAGATTACGCTGTTCCTCAATGCTGGCATCAAACGGCAGCCTTGAACCCAGCAGCAACATGCCATCAATTTGCTTGGTGATGATCAAATCGATAAAGGTTTTTTCCTGCTGATTTTGATGCGCACAGTCGCCAATCAGCACCAGATATCCGTGATTTGCCGCCGTAACTTCGATACCGCGAATAATTTCGCTAAAGAAGGGATCGCAGATATCCGGGACAATCACCAGAATGGTGCGGGATTCATTACGCTTGACGTTGCGTCCCATAGGCTGCGGTAAATAACCCACTTCCCGGGCCGCTTTTTCAACCCGATTACGGGTGGCCTGGGAGACTTTATCGGGATTCATTAATGCTCGGGAGACAGTCGCTGTAGAGACTTTTGCCTTGAGGGCAACGTCTTTCATGGTCGCGGCAGTTTCCTGCTTCTTCGCTTTCACACTCACTCCTCGCCTGGCACGTCAGGCGTACTACATCCATGTTTACTTCACATCGGCAACATTTTTAGCAGATAGCGCGTGAAAACGGTTACAGAATTTTCATGAAAAGTGTGATGAATATTGAATTTTTCGATCCGCCTCGCATCGTTTGCGCATTAGCCCTCGATGGGATCGACATCCAGCACCCATTTCACCTTACGGGAATCCGGTATTGTATTAATAAGCGCCAGCGTACCATTGATGATGTGCTGTAATCGCACGCGGGAAGGGTGCTGCAACAAAATTTGCCAGCGCCAGCGGCCGCCACGTTTAGGTGCCAGTGCCGGAACGGGACCGAGAACCCACAGTTTGTCGTCTGCAAGCGGGCTGGCGAGGATGAGATTACGCAGTTGTTGCAGGAACAGCGGCGCGTGCTGATTGTTATGATCTTCCGCCCGCACAATCACATGGCTGGTCCATGGCGGCAGCTGCATCATGCGTCGCTCAGCCAGCGCCTGTTCGGCAAAGGCGTCGTAGCCTTTATAGAGCAACGTTTGCAATAGCGGGTGTTCTGGATGATGCGTTTGCAGCACCACTTCGCCCTGTTTACCCGCACGCCCGGCACGACCGGCGACCTGGGTGTAAAGCTGGGCAAAACGCTCTGCCGAGCGAAAATCGGCAGAAAACAGCGCACCGTCCACATCCAGTAACGCCACCAGCGTCACATCCGGAAAGTGGTGACCTTTCGCCAGCATTTGCGTGCCGATCAAGATCCTCGCGCCGCCGCGATGCACTTCCGCCAGTTGTTGTTCCAGCGCTCCTTTGCGGCTGGTGGTATCGCGGTCGATACGAGAAATGGGCACACCAGGGAACAGCGGCGCAAGCGTCTGTTCAAGCTGTTCGGTGCCCAGCCCCACCGGCACCAGGTGCGTGGAACCGCAGGAAGGGCACTGGCGCGGCACCGGACGCTGACTGTCGCAATGGTGGCAGCGCAAATGCTGTTGCGCCTGATGCAGCGTGTAGTAGTGATCGCAACGTGGGCATTCGGCAATCCAGCCACAGTCGTGGCACAGTAGCGCAGGCGCAAACCCTCGGCGGTTAAGAAAGAGGATAACCTGATTGTTGGCCTGTAAATGCTGGCGCATACGGGTGATTAACGCCGGAGCCAGCCCCGCCTGCACCTTCTGACCTTTTAAATCCAGCACGTGTTGAATTGCCGGACGCGCATTCCCCGCCCGACGCGTCAGGCGCAGCAGGCGGTATTTTTTCTGCTGGACGTTGCATAACGTTTCCAGTGCGGGTGTTGCGGAGCCAAGAATAATCGGGATTTGCTCACTGTGCGCACGATAAACCGCCAGGTCGCGGGCATGATAGCGCCAGCCTTCCTGCTGCTTGTAGGAACTGTCGTGCTCTTCATCAATGACAATCACGCCGAGATTTTTAAACGGCGTAAACAGCGCGGAGCGGGTGCCGATCACAATCGCCGCCTCACCATTTTTCGCTTTCAACCACGCCGAAAGACGCTCGCTGTCGTTCAGGCCGGAATGCAGAACTTCTACGGGGGCATTAAAACGTTCACGAAAACGGGCGATAGTTTGCGGCGTCAGGCCGATTTCCGGCACCATCACCAGCGCCTGTTTGCCCTGAGCGAGCACGTTTTCCAGTACACTGAGATAAACCTCCGTTTTACCGGAACCGGTAACGCCCGCCAGCAGCCAGGCAGAGAAGGTATCCGCCGCACTATGAATTGCGCCAACGGCGGTGGCCTGTTCAGTATTCAATCGCAACCGCTCACCAGAAACGGCATAATTCTTTCGCCAGTCACTAAACTCTGGTGTTTCACTTGCTAAATCACACAGACCTTTTTTGCGCAGCGCCTGCAACGCGGCATCATTAAATTCGAGCGTGGCAACCTGGTCGCGCCAGATTTTGCCTTGCCGTAACGCTGCCAGCGCCTGTTGTTGCTTGGGTGAGCGTTTCAGGCTGTTCAGATCCACCGCCTGACCTTGTTCAGTGGCAAACCAGTACCACATCGGCGCGTTCGCCGCAGGCCGCCCCTGGCGTAGTAAAATCGGCAAGGCATGAAACAGCACATCGCCAATCGGATGATGATAGTAATCTGCCGCCCAGAGCAGTAATCGCCAGACGGAGTGAGTAAATACCGGCTCAACGTCCAGCACTTCAACTACCGCTTTCAGCTCGTTGAGCGGCAGCTCGCTGACATCGCTAACTGACACCACAACCCCGATGCGCTCCTGCTGTTTGCCAAACGGCACGCGCACGCGACACCCGGCTTTGACCGTCATGCCTTCTGGCAGCAGATAGTCAAAGGTACGGGGAAGCGGAACGGGCAAGGCAACGTGGGCAACGGGCATAGCATCATCCTGACTTGAAATTCGGTGGGTTAGTATACACATTGCCGTAGAAGAGTGCGGATCAGTTTGCATACGCTGGTTAATTTCTGTATGATTTCGCGCCTTCGTACGAAATGATCGTATTGAAGCTATACTTTTAACATCGCGTGGTGTCTGGCGTTAGGGCTGGAAGAGCGACGCGGCCTTAAACCGAGGTTTTCCCATGAAAAAAGATATTCACCCGAAATACGAAGAAATTACTGCTAGCTGCTCTTGCGGTAACGTAATGAAAATCCGCTCCACCGTTGGTCATGACCTGAACCTCGACGTGTGCAGCAAGTGCCACCCGTTCTTCACTGGCAAACAGCGTGATGTTGCTACCGGTGGCCGTGTTGACCGCTTCAACAAGCGTTTCAACATCCCGGGCAGCAAATAAGACCGGATTTCCGAAAAAAGCGCCGCACGGCGCTTTTTTTGTGCCTGAATTTTGGTCGTATTACCACGAAAACAGCGGCCATTCTTTGGCGACAGTGGTGAGTTGTGGTGCATCGAAAACAGCTTGTGGTGAGACCACCGTTTCCTCAAGCGGAATATTTTTGCCGTAGCGTTCTTTGAGCTTTGCCTGAACTAGCGGGTTACTAAGATCGAACTCTTTCAGCTTCTGCTGTTCGCCCACACGCATTCCCAGCGCATTCTGGTAAACCTTCCACACCACTTCCGAACAGTACTGGCGATCGTCGCTCCACGAGAAGCTGAAATCGTACGGTTTGCCGAGATAACGTTTTGCCGTTTGCGCCAGTTTTTGCTGTTGTTTAACACTCAGTCCGCCTTCAACGCGGCGAACAACGTATTTGCCCTTTTCACCATGGGCAATCCACTGCTTGAGCGGGGTGTATTTCACCGGGCCGACCGCTTCAAAAACGTAGGGCTTTTTGTTACGCATCACCAGCATACCGGTGTGGCTGTAATCGGAATGGGTCGCCAGTTGGATCGCTTTTCTTTGCGATGAGCGAGAGATCTGAAAGATGATGTCGCCGGTTTGTGGTTGCCAGGCAAATGCAGGCACAGAAACCAGCAGACCGGGGATCAGTAGCCTGATTTTCATCGTTAAACGTCCATGTATAAAAAAAGCGGCAGGTTAACTCCGCGCCGCTCTTTTCCGCTTTAGTATTCCCACGTCTCCGGGTTAATCCCCATCTCACGCATGATCTCTTTTGCCGCTTCCGGGATTTCGTCGCTGCGCTCTTTACGCAGATCGGCATCATCCGGCAAAGGTTGCCCGGTAAAGGCATGCAGAAACGCTTCGCACAGCAGCTCGCTGTTGGTAGCGTGACGCAGGTTGTTCACCTGACGACGCGTGCGTTCATCGGTGAGGATTTTTAACACCTTAAGAGGAATGGAAACCGTAATCTTTTTGACTTGTTCACTCTTCTTGCCGTGCTCAGCGTATGGGCTGATATATTCGCCGCTCCATTCAGCCATGAGATACTTAATCCTCTTCGTCAATAAATTGAGACCAGACCACACAGTTAGTGTGGGTACTGACCGTAAACCCGCATAGTTTACCGTACAGGCGTTACCGTGACATCGTGTAATGCACCTGTCGGCGTGATAATGCATATAATTTTAACGGCTATTTGGGATTTGCTCAATCTATACGCAAAGAAGTTTAGATGTCCAGATGTATTGACGTCCATTAACACAATGTTTACTCTGGTGCCTGACATTTCACCGACCAAGCCCAGGGAACTTCATCACATGACGCGTAAACAGGCCACCATCGCAGTGCGTAGCGGGTTAAATGACGACGAACAGTATGGTTGCGTTGTCCCACCGATCCATCTTTCCAGCACCTATAACTTTACCGGATTTAATGAACCGCGCGCGCATGATTACTCGCGTCGTGGCAACCCAACGCGCGATGTGGTTCAGCGTGCGCTGGCAGAACTGGAAGGCGGTGCCGGTGCCGTACTTACTAATACCGGCATGTCCGCGATTCACCTGGTAACGACCGTCTTTTTGAAACCGGGCGATCTGCTGGTTGCGCCGCACGACTGCTATGGCGGCAGCTATCGCCTGTTCGACAGCCTGGCTAAACGTGGTTGCTATCGCGTGTTGTTTGTTGATCAAGGCGATGAACATGCATTACGGGCAGCGCTGGCAGAAAAACCCAAACTGGTACTGGTAGAAAGCCCAAGTAATCCATTGTTACGCGTCGTGGATATTGCGAAAATCTGCCATCTGGCAAGGGAAGTCGGGGCGGTGAGCGTGGTGGATAACACCTTCTTAAGCCCGGCATTACAAAATCCGCTGGCATTAGGTGCCGATCTGGTGTTGCATTCATGCACGAAATATCTGAACGGTCACTCAGACGTGGTGGCCGGCGTGGTGATTGCTAAAGATCCGGACGTTGTCACTGAACTTGCCTGGTGGGCAAACAATATTGGCGTGACGGGCGGCGCGTTTGACAGCTATCTGCTGCTACGCGGGTTGCGAACTCTGGTGCCGCGTATGGAGCTGGCCCAGCGCAACGCGCAGGCGATTGTGAAATATCTGCAAACCCAGCCGTTGGTGAAAAAACTGTATCACCCGTCGCTGCCGGAAAATCAGGGGCATGAAATTGCCGCGCGCCAGCAAAAAGGCTTTGGCGCAATGTTGAGTTTTGAACTGGATGGCGATGAGCAGACGCTGCGTCGTTTCTTGGGCGGGCTGTCGTTGTTTACGCTGGCGGAATCATTAGGGGGAGTGGAAAGTTTAATCTCTCACGCCGCAACCATGACACATGCAGGCATGGCACCAGAAGCGCGTGCTGCCGCCGGGATCTCCGAGACGCTGCTGCGTATCTCCACCGGTATTGAAGATGGCGAAGATTTAATTGCCGACCTGGAAAATGGCTTCCGGGCTGCAAACAAGGGGTAAAAATGAGTGTGATTGCGCAGGCAGGGGCGAAAGGTCGTCAACTGCATAAATTTGGTGGCAGTAGTCTGGCTGATGTGAAGTGTTATTTGCGTGTCGCGGGCATTATGGCGGAGTACTCTCAGCCTGACGATATGATGGTGGTTTCCGCCGCCGGTAGCACCACTAACCAGCTGATTAACTGGTTGAAACTAAGCCAGACCGATCGTCTCTCTGCGCATCAGATTCAACAAACGCTGCGTCGCTATCAGTGCGATCTGATTAGCGGCCTGCTACCCGCCGAAGAAGCCGATAGCCTCATTAGTGCCTTTATCAGCGATCTTGAGCGCCTGGCGGCGCTGCTCGACAGCGGTATTAACGACGCGGTGTATGCGGAAGTGGTGGGCCACGGCGAAGTGTGGTCGGCGCGCCTGATGTCTGCGGTGCTTAATCAACAAGGGCTGTCAGCGGCCTGGCTTGATGCCCGCGAGTTTTTACGCGCTGAACGCGCTGCGCAACCGCAGGTTGATGAAGGGCTTTCTTACCCGTTGCTGCAACAGCTACTGGTACAACATCCAGGCAAACGTCTGGTGGTGACCGGGTTTATCAGCCGTAACAACGCCGGTGAAACGGTGCTGCTGGGGCGTAACGGTTCCGACTATTCCGCGACACAAATCGGTGCGCTGGCGGGTGTTTCTCGCGTAACCATCTGGAGATTTTGTCACCGTGCGCCTGACGGTACCGGTAAAGCGGGGTATACAGTGCCGACCCGCGTAAAGTGAAAGATGCCTGTCTGCTGCCATTGCTGCGTCTGGATGAGGCCAGCGAACTGGCGCGTCTGGCGGCTCCCGTTCTTCACGCCCGTACTTTACAGCCAGTTTCTGGCAGCGAAATCGACCTGCAACTGCGCTGTAGCTACACGCCGGATCAAGGTTCCACGCGCATTGAACGCGTGCTGGCCTCCGGTACTGGTGCGCGTATTGTCACCAGCCATGATGATGTCTGCTTGATTGAGTTTCAGGTGCCCGCCAGCCAGGATTTCAAACTGGCGCATAAAGAGATCGACCAGATCCTGAAACGTGCTCAGATGCGCCCACTGGCGGTTGGCGTGCATAACGATCGCCAGTTGCTGCAATTTTGCTACACCTCAGAAGTGGCCGACAGTGCGCTGAAAATCCTCGACGAAGCGGGATTACCTGGCGAACTGCGTCTGCGTCAGGGGCTGGCGCTGGTGGCGATGGTTGGTGCAGGCGTCACCCGTAACCCGCTACATTGCCACCGCTTCTGGCAGCAACTGAAAGGCCAGCCGGTCGAATTTACCTGGCAGTCGGATGACGGCATCAGCCTGGTGGCAGTACTGCGCACCGGGCCGACCGAAAGCCTGATTCAGGGTCTGCATCAGTCCGTCTTTCGCGCGGAAAAACGCATCGGCCTGGTATTGTTCGGCAAGGGCAATATCGGTTCCCGCTGGCTGGAACTGTTCGCCCGTGAGCAGAGCACGCTTTCGGCGCGTACCGGCTTTGAATTTGTGCTGGCAGGCGTGGTGGACAGCCGCCGCAGCCTGTTGAGCTATGACGGGCTGGACGCCAGCCGCGCGTTAGCCTTCTTCAACGATGAAGCGGTCGAGCAGGATGAAGAGTCGCTGTTCCTGTGGATGCGCGCCCATCCGTATGATGATTTAGTGGTGTTGGACGTTACCGCCAGCCAGCTGCTTGCTGATCAGTATCTCGATTTTGCCAGCCACGGTTTCCACGTCATCAGTGCCAACAAACTGGCAGGAGCCAGCGACAGCAATAAATATCGCCAGATCCACGACGCCTTCGAAAAAACCGGGCGTCACTGGCTGTACAATGCCACTGTCGGTGCGGGCTTGCCGATCAACCACACCGTGCGCGATCTGATCGACAGCGGCGATACTATTTTGTCGATCAGCGGGATCTTCTCTGGCACGCTCTCCTGGCTGTTCCTGCAATTCGACGGTAGCGTGCCGTTTACCGAGCTGGTGGATCAGGCGTGGCAGCAGGGCTTAACCGAGCCTGATCCGCGTGATGACCTTTCCGGCAAAGACGTGATGCGCAAGCTGGTGATTCTGGCGCGTGAAGCGGGTTACGACATCGAACCAGATCAGGTGCGGTCGAATGGGACTTCTTCTGTACCGGTGGCAGGAAAAGCGGGGGACCATGGAAGGTGGCGGATTCCAGCACTGCCCATTGCGAAGGCGGTAGCATCGACCATTTCTTTGAAAACGGCGATGAACTTAACGAGCAGATGGTGCAACGGCTGGAAGCGGCCCGCGAAATGGGGCTGGTGCTGCGCTACGTGGCGCGTTTCGATGCCAATGGCAAAGCGCGTGTGGGCGTGGAAGCGGTGCGTGAAGACCATCCGCTGGCATCACTGCTGCCGTGCGATAACGTCTTTGCCATCGAAAGCCGCTGGTATCGCGATAACCCTCTGGTGATCCGTGGGCCTGGCGCGGGGCGCGACGTCACCGCAGGGGCGATTCAGTCGGATATTAACCGGCTGGCGCAGTTGTTGTAATCCTGAGTCAGAGAAAGCAGTATTTGCGTAACGCGCCCTGCGGAAAGCGGGGCGCTGTGCGTAAATTCTGTCTGTTTATGTAGCCAGTCGATAAAATGTCTGCTGGTTGCTAAAGAGAGCATTTGGGCTTTGCTACTCTTTCCGCCCGTTAATGCACATACCATTTTACGATTTTTTCCCTGAACCCAGAGTTGCCACTGATTTTTCCACCAGCCGTGATAAGTTGTTCCCTGAAAACGCCAGGGCATATTATCGGTATCGTCAGCTATTTCCTCTTCAATAAACCAAATCTCACCTTGCTGTTGGCGAAACAGATCAGCCCATGCCGTAATAATGGCACCTCTTAAAAAACACTCGTGTGAAATTACATGTGTTTTTACTGTAGGGAAGAGAATATTCAGTACTCTGAAATGCCCGTGCGCTGTGATAACCGGACGCAGAATAACACCTTTAGCATTGCGTTTGAGCGCTGCGCTGCCATACTGAATTTCATCAAACTGACTGCGGCGTAGAAATTGTGCTTCGCGCATATCAACGCGTTGTACAATATTACTCTCGTGTAACTCTGGTTCTGCATTCCCTCTGTATCGATAATGCAGACTTTCTCCAGCCTGATGCTGCGTGTAATTAGTAGAAAGATGAAGAATATTACCGCGAAGAGCATCAAAACTGATTAAAACATACAGTTTCTGCCCGCTGCTGACTCCCTGAAATGGCACGAGAAAAGCAACCGTTTCGATTATTTCAGGAGGCGTTATTTCTTTCTGATATTGTTTGGGTGTCCATACTTTTTTGCAGTTACGGCATTGAATGCGTTGCGAACCCTGTGGATTGTGACCATAACAAATCGTATCTGTACCATAACATACCGGGCAAAAATGGCCTTTCTCTGTTGCAAAAGTAGATAAGTGAACTGTCAACCAGTCACGAAATTGTTGCTCGTCAAACAACGGCGGGTAACTTCCGCATGCCCGACAGTGCAATGCCGGATAACCCAGTCGATAGTCGGGCCAGCTATAATCTGTCGATGTTGGCTGCCCTAAATTACGGCAACCAAACGACTTGCAGGCATTAATCGTAAACAGAGTCGACATATATCACCAACGATTTCACAAGGTCGTTGATTTTGTCCGGCAACGCTCCCCTGTGGATGTGATTACTCTCACATAAATAACTCTTTCAGAACGTAATGTAGCAATCCTTTAAATCACTGAAAGGGACTATTTATGAAAATTAAAATACTTGCTGCGGGTATCGCATTAACATTGCCGTTCTGGGCTTGCGCCAAAGATGTCACCATCATTTATACCAACGACCTCCATGCGCATGTCGAGCCTTATAAAGTGCCGTGGATCGCTGACGGTAAACGGGATATTGGTGGCTGGGCAAATATCACTACGCTGGTTAAGCAAGAAAAAGCAAAAAATAAAGCGACATGGTTTTTTGATGCGGGTGATTATTTTACCGGGCCATATATCAGCAGCCTGACCAAAGGTAAGGCTATTATCGATATTATGAATACTATGCCGTTTGATGCCGTCACGATAGGCAACCATGAATTTGACCACGGCTGGGACAACACATTATTACAGTTGAGTCAGGCAAAATTCCCTATTGTGCAGGGCAATGTTTTTTATCAGAACAGCAGTAAATCATTCTGGGATAAGCCCTATACCATCATCGAAAAAGACGGTGTGAAAATAGGCGTTATAGGTTTGCACGGTGTATTTGCCTTTAATGACACGGTATCTGCGGCAACGCGAGTGGGTATTGAGGCGCGTGATGAAATTAAATGGCTACAACGTTATATCGATGAACTTAAAGGCAAGGTTGATTTGACCGTCGCCCTGATCCATGAAGGTGTTCCGGCCCGCCAGTCCAGTATGGGAGGCACAGATGTGCGTCGCGCGCTGGATAAAGATATTCAGACGGCAAGTCAGGTGAAAGGGCTGGATATTTTGATCACCGGACATGCGCATGTGGGTACGCCGAAACCGATTAAAGTCGGCAATACGCTCATCCTCTCCACTGACAGCGGCGGGATTGATGTGGGCAAACTGGTCCTCGACTACAAAGAGAAGCCGCATGATTTTACGGTGAAAAACTTCGAGCTTAAAACCATTTACGCCGACGAGTGGAAGCCCGATCCGCAAACGAAACAGGTGATCGACGGCTGGAATAAAAAGCTTGATGAAGTGGTGCAACAAACGGTCGCGCAATCGCCGGTTGAATTAAAACGTGCCTATGGTGAATCGGCTTCCCTCGGGAACCTGGCGGCGGACGCTTTACTGGTAGCGGCGGGTAAAAACACCCAATTGGCGTTAACCAACTCTGGTGGTATTCGCAATGAGATCCCCGCAGGGGCGATTACGATGGGCGGCGTCATCAGTACCTTCCCGTTCCCCAATGAACTGGTGACGATGGATCTCACAGGTAAACAATTACGCAGTTTGATGGAACACGGCGCAAGTTTAAGTAATGGCGTTTTACAGGTATCGAAAGGCCTGGAAATGAAGTACGACAGCAGTAAGCCGGTTGGTCAGCGGGTAATCACGCTGGCTCTGAATGGCAAACCCATTGAAGATGCGACGATTTACCACATTGCTACTCAGAGTTTCCTTGCTGATGGTGGAGATGGTTTTACCGCCTTTACCGAAGGGAAAGCGCGTAACACAACGGGCGGTTATTACGTTTATCACGCCGTGGTTGATTACTTCAAAGCGGGTAACACCATCACGGATGAACAGATCAACGGTATGCGCGTGAAAGATATCAAGTAAAAGTACGTATTGAGTTGATTCATCTGTTTGTTACCAGTTGATTTTGCAGATCCAGTATTCGGCCTACGCGAGGGCGCAGGCCGAATCAGATGCCTTAGCATCACCATCCGGTGGCAGGACGTTGTTTTTCGAATAAGCCCAGGTGTCGCTGTGTTGTCAGAATATCAGTCAAAACGTGCGAGGTGGATTGCGCTATAGAGAAATCTTTTATCGCCTCTAATTAAGATGAGTTTTTTTCAACTTCCCTGATTTTTCCTCACCATCATTGGTCATTTTTCGGTTGACGCCCCTCGGCTTTTCCTTCATCTTTACATCTGGACGTCTAAATGGATAGATGTTCACAACACAACATATAACTACAAGCGATTGATGAGGTAAGGTATGAGCTTTTTTCACGCCAGCCAGCGGGATGCCCTGAATCAGAGTCTGGCAGAAGTCCAGGGGCAGATTAACGTTTCGTTCGAGTTTTTCCCGCCGCGTACCAGTGAAATGGAGCAGACCCTGTGGAACTCCATCGATCGCCTTAGCAACCTGAAACCGAAGTTTGTGTCGGTGACCTATGGCGCGAACTCCGGCGAGCGCGACCGTACGCACAGCATTATTAAAGGCATTAAAGATCGCACTGGTCTGGAAGCGGCACCGCATCTTACTTGCATTGATGCGACGCCCGACGAGCTGCGCACCATTGCACGTGACTACTGGAATAACGGTATTCGTCATATCGTGGCGCTGCGTGGTGACCTGCCGCCGGGAAGTGGTAAGCCAGAAATGTATGCTTCTGACCTGGTGACGCTGTTAAAAGAAGTGGCAGATTTCGATATCTCCGTGGCGGCGTATCCGGAAGTTCACCCGGAAGCAAAAAGCGCTCAGGCGGATTTGCTTAATCTGAAACGCAAAGTGGATGCCGGAGCCGTTTTGCGGTGCGCCTTGCAGCGCCAGAAACAGCATGGCACGGATGCACTGAG
>OHAA01001619.1_pt1 | contig 12756 bp, 7 predicted proteins | sample 1606051 | NCBI WGS metagenome assembly OHAA01 (sample SAMEA3541493, study PRJEB24748) | human gut metagenome | biome: human gut; feature: human-associated habitat; material: faeces | place: China | collected 2012
TCAAGAGTTTAGGGGGATAATCGTGTAATTGTATCAAATATTCTAAGGCAACCGACAGCGCAAAAAAGTCGCAGCCTATGCCCGCGTATCCGTGGACTCGGAACGGATGCATCATTCCCTATCGGCACAGGTCAGCTATTACAGCAGCCTCATACAGAAGAACCCGGAGTGGGAATATGCCGGGGTATATGCTGACTACGGTATTTCCGGGACAAGGATAAAGAAACGGCAGGAATTCCAGCGGATGTTAGAAGATGCCGAAGCTGGGCAGATAGATGTTATCTTGACCAAGTCCATCCAGCGTTTCGCCCGCAATACCTTGGATCTTCTGCGCACGGTACGCCACTTGAAAGAGATTGACGTTGAAGTGTGGTTCGAAAAGGAAAATATCCATACTCTGAGCGGCGAAGGTGAGTTGATGCTGACAATCCTTGCATCCTTTGCCCAGGAAGAAAGCCGGTCCATCAGCGAGAATATAAAATGGCGTGTGCAGAAACGGTTCCAACAGGGCATGCCGCCTGCAAAGTTCTTTATATATGGCTATCGATGGGAAGGGGATAAACTCGTAATTGTTTCTGAAGAAGCAGCTGTTGTAAAGCGAATATATCAAAATTTTCTTGACGGAAAATCACGGGTTGAGACAAGACGGGAGCTTGCGGCGAAGGGCATCAAAACTAGGCATGGTAATAACTGGGGTGATCCCAGCATCAAGCAGGTACTTACCAATATTACCTATACCGGTAATCTCCTGCTTCAGAAAACATATATAGAAGATCCTATTACTAAAAAAAAACGGAAAAACCGTGGCGAGAGAACAAAGTATTTTGTCGAAAATACTCATGAAGCTATTATTGATAAGAAAACGTTCGATTATGTACAGAAGGAAATGGCACGTCGGTGCAAATTAGGGGCATTTGCCAATAAGTCATTGCATACGACGTGTTTTACAGGAAAAATCAAATGCGGCGTTTGTGGAAAAAGTTATGTCAGTAGCAAACGGAAATATAAAGGGTGGCATATCGGGTACTGGGGATGCACATCCCATAAATATAAGGGAAAAAACTGTGGCGCAAAAGGAACTATCCCGCAAATTGTGCTGGAACGGGAATGTACGGCTGTCCTTGGACTGCAGGCTTTTGATGAAAACATATTCCTTGAAAAAGTTGATACCATTACTGTGCCGGAATATCGTGTCATGGTATTTAACATGAAAGATGGCCGAAAAATTATCCGGCACTGGGAATCAACTGCAAACAAGGATCACTGGACGGAAAAACTCAAGGACAAGCAAAGGGTTTGGACGAAGCGGTACCGAATGAGTGGTAAATCGGAGCAATATTCTGCTTTTACAGATCGGATTCTATGCGTTCAATGTAACATCTGCTTCAAACGCTGTCTGGATAAGCGGAAAAACGGGAAAGTTGCTTACTGGCGATGCAAGCTTTCAGGGAAATCCTGCAAGGTTCCGGGTATACGGGAGGAACCATTGAAGCAGCTGGCAGCAACGGTGCTCGGCCTACCAGCATTTGATGATGCCGCATTCCGAAAACAGATAGACCATATTGAAACTGGAAAAACTGATGAGCTGACATTTTGTTTTACTGATGGCAGAAGAAAAAGCTGCAGTTGGCCACCGGTTAAAACGGGAAATTGCTGAATACATGAAGGGAGGTGGAAACTATAGTGGAAGCGCGAAGAGTACATACCATTCCGGCAGTCATCAGTCGCTACACCGCAGAACCCATCAATAGCCACCGGAAACGGAGAGTGGCCGGTTATGCCCGTGTATCGACAGACCATGAGGATCAGGTGACAAGCTATGAAGCACAGGTTGATTATTACACCTCGTATATTAAGGGCAGGAATGACTGGGAGTTTGTTGGCATATACACGGATGAAGGAATCTCGGCAACCAATACCCGTCACCGTGACGGATTCAATACGATGGTAAAGGATGCACTGGATAATAAGATAGACCTTATCATTACAAAATCTGTCAGCCGGTTTGCCAGAAATACGGTGGATAGTTTGACAACGGTGCGAAAACTTAAGGATAAGGGGATTGAGGTTTATTTCGAGAAGGAAAATATCTGGACGCTTGATGCCAAGGGCGAACTGCTCATCACCATCATGTCCTCGCTTGCCCAGGAAGAAAGCCGGAGCATTTCCGAGAACACGACATGGGGACAACGAAAGCGTTTTGCCGACGGTAAGGTCAGCGTACCATTCAAGCAGTTCCTTGGGTATGACAAAGGGCAGGACGGCAATCTGGTTGTGAACAGGGAACAGGCAAGGACCGTGAAACTGATTTACAGGCTGTATCTTAGCGGATATACCTTTCACTTTATTGCTAGTGATTTGACGGAACGGGGTATTAAAACTCCGGCGGGGTGCGATGTATGGAGTCCAAGCACTGTCAGAAGTATTCTTACGAATGAGAAATATAAAGGCGATGCGCTTCTCCAAAAACGCTATACGGTGGATTTCCTGACCAAGAAAACAAAAGCAAATCAGGGCGAGGTTCCACAGTACTATGTGGAAAATGATCATGAAGCCATCGTCAGTCCGCAGGTATTTGATTTGGCGCAGGAAGAAATAAAAAGACGTGGGCGTGGTGGCAAGCGGCACAGCGGGGTCAGTATCTTTTCATCGAAGATAAAATGTGGCGACTGCGGCAGCTGGTATGGAGCTAAAGTCTGGCATTCCAACGATAAATACCGCAGGACTATCTACCGCTGCAATGATAAATTCAAGTATCACTGCAATACGCCGCACCTTACCGAGGACGATATCAAAGCCATTTTTATAAAAGCCGTGAATAAACTGGTCGGGGATAAGGACGAAATCATTTCCAATATACAAATGATACGGGAACAATTGTGTGATACGGCGAATCTTGAAAGCGAACATGAACGGCTGAATCAGGACCTGATTGCGCTTACCAATATGACGGAAATTTGTATTGCTAAAAATGCACGGGTTTCCCAAGACCAGATGGAATACCAGAAACGCTACAATAGCCTTGTTAGGCGATATGACAAAACAAAGGAACAATACGAAGCAGTTACTGAAAAAATAAAAGATAGTCGGTCGAGAAATGAGCAATTGGAAATTTTCATTGATAATCTTAATGACCAGAACTTGATAGGAAAATTTGATGAGAGATTGTGGTGCAGTCTGGTCGATTATATTACGGTCTATGGCAAAGAGGATATCAGAGTGACATTTAAGGATGGGACAGAAATACGCGTGTAAAAAATGATGAAATTAGCTTTTTTGCATAACTTTTAAGATTTATTATGTAAATTTTGATGATGTAGGGTATACAGATGTAAACTCATAGGTGCTTTGCATACGTCGCAGAGTGCCTGTTTCATGTAACTATGGAAAAATAAATGCAATATAATTGACAAAATTTACCGAGAACTTCTTGACACATACATTCTTTATTATATATTTGATATTATACAAATTTTGTGATATAATGAAAATATAAAAAAAGTTAACAAAAATAAAAATGGAATATATTTGGTAAGAGCCACTTTTATTAAAGTGGCTCTTTTTGTAAATAGCTAATGGTAATAACCTGAAATTGGCTAATATTTCTATGGCGTAGGAAAGGAAAATTGTAACACTAAATGATAGTTTCCTTAGGCTGATATTCTGGCAACATAAGAAGATTGTCCATGATTGCAGGAATGGGTCCTGCGTCGGGTATAATGGCAATGAACAAGTTAATAGATGTTCCTCATTCATTGCCTTCGCATCCTTGAATCCCCATAGATTAATCTACTTATGTTTCAACGTGTTCTGCATCAGTTGGCGTACCGTCTTGCGGCATATAGGAAAGCCATCTTCCTGCAGTTTGATGACAATCTTGCGAGAACCAAGATGCGGACATCTGGTATGCCAATAATCAATACGCGCCATTAAGGTCTTCTCAAGTTTGACAACTGTCGCATCCGGCTTGGTTAGTATGTAATATAGGCTGGAGCGATTCAGCCCCAGCAGCTCACACTGCCGACGGATAGAGAGCCCCTTATCCCTTTGAATCATATTCTAGGATTCGTGGGACGGTCTCTCCCGCTTGGCAAAAGCAATCCTGAAGAAAGTTGCGTTCCAACGTCAACTGACTGATGGTCTTCAGCATCTGGTCGTTCTTTTTCTTCAGGTCATTATCCTTTCTCTGAACGGCCTTACGCTCAGAATCTGTGCTAAAGGCGAGATGGGCATTCTGCAAAAAGTCTTGCTTCCATTTCCGGACCATGTTCGGATGCAGGCTATTCTCGGAACAGATAACATTAAATTCTTTGTCGCCTTGAAGAATCGACAAGACAATCTTTGTTTTAAACTTAGCAGTGTACTTTTTTCTTAGCATGACGGCAGCCTCCTATTTTGTTACCTATACTATATCATGCACTCTTGAATTTTTCAGTACTGGTCTAAATCCTTGGGCCCATTATAGACTGCTACCTACTAATATCGGGTTTTATTTCTAGAAATCGTAGTCTACATGTTGTAAATTGGTAGTCTCGTAGTTGTAAAAAATAAAAATGGACATATTTGGTATAAACCACTTTTATTAAAGTGTTTTTTTTTAATAAATAATTAGAGGTGTATTTAATTGGAGAGTAGAGAAAAAAAAATAAATATTGGGGTTGGTTTTGTGACAGGACGTAAGCATTTTAAAAATTTAATAAAAATGTATGTAAATAACTGGAAAGAATCTGGATTAATACATAATCCCAATATTGCAATTCATTTATTTATTGCATATGATTTAAGTTATACTAACACGGCTATAGATGATTATACTATTACTGATCTCCAAATATTAAAAATGTTAGATTATATTTATTATTTAGATGAAGATACAGTTTCAAATGAAATAAAAATGTTGGTAGAAAAAGATATTATTACTCTAGATGAAGCTAAATTAATATTTGGTCGTGGGTATGCAATGAAAAGAAACGCAGTTTTATATTTTGCGATAAAAAGGAAAATTGATTATCTTGTTTTTTTTGATGATGATGAATATCCGGTAGCCAATATAAAAATTAATAATACTATTTTATGGAAGGGCGAAAATGTGTTATTGACACATATTAAAAATCTTATGTATGCAGACATAACACACGGGTATCATTGCGGATATATTTCGCCAATTCCACAAATAAAATTTAATTCTGAACTTTCGAAAAAAAAATTTCGTGTTTTTGTTGAAGCAGTAAGCAACGATATAATTAATTGGCAATCTGTAAAAACAAAAATGGATAGTGGTGGAATTACGTATGCAAACGTCAATATAGATATAAATAATAGAACAGTAAAGGTTAAGGAAAATAATGGAATGAAATTTATTTCTGGTTCTAACTTAGGTTTTAATTTAAAACAAATTGATAGAATATTTCCATTTTATAATCCTCCAGGAGCAAGAGGAGAAGATACATTTTTAAGTACGTGCATTTGCAATCGAGTTGTCAAAAAAATCCCTTGTTATATGTTTCATGATAGTTTTTTGTCCTGTGAACAGTTGCTTTTTGGTTCGTTGCCCAGTAATTTAAAAATTATGCAAGCTAATTCAGAAGATATTACTCAAAGATTTTTGAATGCATCTATTGGATGGATTCGGTATAAACCACTTTTACTTTATGTAACACAAAATAAAAATTATAAAAATGAAATTAATATAGTTGAAAAAAAGCTTGAAAAAGTTGTGCCATGTATATGTAATTACTTTAATGAAGAGAAATTTAGAATCATTTTAGATGAATTTGACTATTTTCATTTACATGTAAAAAAGCATTATAAGGATTTTAAACAAACTCAAATTGTATGGTCAAAATTAATGGATAGATTAAAAAAAAATGATGATAAAAATTATAGATAAGATGACAATTATTTGTTAAAAAACACTATATTTGTACGTTAGGGAGAAAAACCATATGAAAAACAAAAAAATAAAATTGTTGTTATGGGAGATACCTGCATAAATGTATTACTTTGGAATATATTTCCTCAAGAAGAAAAAAAAATGAATTGGGAGAATAACATTCATTTACGCCGTGTGTATATACCCGGAGCCACATTCCTTTTAGCAAAGATGATTGTCTTGGCAACGAAGCAAGAGGTTATTTCTCCCACTATTCCTGAAGGTATTCATTTAGGGAGTGATTGTTTTTTGTATTCATTTATTGAAATCAAAACATATCCTCGTTCTGTTAATGAAGGGGAATCCAAAGTTTACAGAGTTAGTAGATTTATGGGGGTTTCAGAGGTATCAGATGAGTTCATGGCAATGGTACCATTAGAAAAAGATGCGATTGATGCCTCCATTGTTGTCATTGATGATGAAAATAATGGATTCAATCAAAATAATGAGTGTTGGCCTGTAGCGGTTCAAAGTACGAAAACAACCCCGCTTGTTTTTTATAAAATGGATAATCCGATAGAAGGTAATCCGCTGCTGCAACACTTAGTTAGATATCATAATGATACAACTATTGTTATTATTAATGCTGATAATCTTCGTTCAAAGGGCGTTAATATTAGTAAAAGTATATCTTGGGAAAAAACGGCACTTGATTTTACGTGGCAGCTGAAAAACAACCCTAACTTATCGTTTTTATTAAAGTGTAAATATCTTATTGTTCTTTTTGGATTAGAGGGGGTTATTTATTGTGAAAATGATGATATGCATCAATCGTTTTTATGTTTTTTGCCATATGAGTTTGAGGGAGATTTTAGAAATAATAATTGCGGAGAAATGTATGGAATAGTTTCGGCTTTTGTGGCCGGCTTTTCGGCGGCATTTTTAGACTATAGAGTAGAAGAACTTGTAATTTCAATTTTCCAAGGAATTCGTGAAGGCATGAGTGCCATGAGAAAATATTTTTATTATGGATTTGGTGCAAAGGTGATTAGTGATTCTTTTCCAAATGCGCGCATATTTGAACAAAATTTGATTACAGATCCTGTTTTTGAATATGTACAAGATGTAAAAATACCCAATGTTTTAAATAAAGAATATCAAGATAGTTGGTCTATTTTACAAGAGAAAAGCTCTGCTAGTATTGCACAAATGGCATTTGATTTAGTTAAAAATGGAGAAGAAAATGTTTTAATGCATATACCTACTGCTAAATTTGGAAAATTAAAAACAATAGATAGAATTGAAATTGAAAGCTATCATACAATACAGAATTTAATTTCAGAATATATTTCATCAAAAAATGCCAATAGACCCCTATCTATTGCAATATTTGGCACTCCTGGATCTGGCAAATCTTATGGTTTAAATCAAATGGCTATTAGTAAATTTTCTGAAAGTATAAAAAAAGTGGATTATAATATTTCTCAGTTTTCGACATCCTTAGAGTTACAAAAAGCATTTCATCAAATAAGTGATTCTAATCTAGAAGGAAAAATACCGTTTGTTATTTTTGATGAATTTGATTCCTATTTTCATGAAAACTGGGGATGGTTAAAATATTTTTTATCACCAATGCAAGATGGTGTCTATAAAGATGAAGAAGGGTTTCACCCTATTGGGAAAGCTATATTCGTTTTTGTTGGAGGGACTAGTAGCTCCTTTTCTGAATTTTGTGGAGAAGAAATTAAAATTGAAAAAGAAAAACAACTATTTTTGAATAAGTTTAGAGATAGTAAGGGACCTGATTTTATTAGTAGATTAAGAGGGTATATTAATATACTTGGACCCAATCAAGTGAATAGTTTTGATCAGTTTTTTATGATTAGACGAGCAATGTTAATAAGATCATTACTTGAACAAAAGTTTCCTCACTTGGTTAACGAAAAAGGAATTGCACAGATTGATAATGGTGTCCTTAGAGCGATGCTAAAAATACCAAAATATAAACATGAATCCAGATCTGTAGAGGCAATTATGGACATGAGTATGTTAACTAAGGCTAAAAAATGGGAACAATCTTTTTTACCACCTAAAGAGCAGTTAAAACTTCATCTTGATGAAAAATTATTTTTAAGATATATGATGCATGATGCCATTTTTAGTGAAAAAGTCGATATAATAGCGGAATTACTAAGAAATAAATTTAATGCGTTGGATGAAGCTATTGTTGTTACAGGAGATAACACTTCCTTGAAATGGGAAAAAATGGAAGAAGGACCACGAAATTTTTATAGAGATCATGTTAAAAATATTCCAGAAGCAATTTTATTAATACAATATGATATATTATATGTTGATAATAAAATTGATAACAATCCTTTTTCGGAAAAAGAATTAAATATACTTTTTCGGTATGAATATAAACGGCGCAAAATTTATGATAAGATGAAAAAAGTAAGCTTTGTATCTCAAGATATATCTTCAGGTGAAGGGCTTAAAATGCAAATTTATCAAATGGTTACACTTTGGATTAATGCACTTTCTGAAGCAAATTTTAAATTAGAAAGATTAAATACTATAAATTAACACTAATATATTGTAGATTGTCAATGCTTAGTCAAACATTTTTGGGGCTATGAATAAAAGTCTGTAAATAAGGTCTTCTATGATAGTTAATAAAGAATTAATAAATCGTCATTTCGTTAGGGCTATCATGCCAGTAATCTGTCAGCGTACATAATGACCAGTTCACCTCTTACCTTTCCCCAATTCCGAAGTGGCATAGTCCATTTCTTGGCAGCCTCGAAAGTGGACAGGTACAAAGCCTTGAGCAGAGCTTGTGAACTTGGGAAAACACTTCGCTGACGGTTTAAACGGCGGTAGGAAGAATTTAAACTCTCAATGGTATTCGTTGTATAGAAAGCTGTACGAACGTCTATCGAAAACTTAAAGATTGGTGTTATGACATCCCAGTGATCATGCCACCGTTTCATGGCTGCTGGATACTGGGACGTCCATTTCTTATCTACTTCCTCTAACCGTTTGACAGCAGTTTTTTCGTCAGGAGCGGTATAGATCGTCCGAAGATCTCTGGCAAAATTCTTCATGTCCTTATTGGCTACATATTTAAGGGTATTACGTACCATATGCACAATACAGCGCTGGTGTTCTGTTTTTGGGAAGGCTGCAGCAATCGCTTCCTTAAGCCCTGTGAGTCCGTCCGAGCAGAGGATAAGAAGATCCTGCACGCCACGGTTCTTAAGACCGTTCAGAACACCCCGCCAGTATTTGGATTGTCCGACTAAGTGTTGACAATCCAGTCAAGCATCTGATGTAATGTATAACTTTTATATAAATTTGTCTGTTTCATTTTTTGATCCAGATACGATATAAGAATCAATGATGTAAATAGGTTATATCAATGTCGCTGAATTTTTCCATGATATCCTATATTTTGCACACGGGGGTGTGCAAAATCCGGATTATCGTTGTATTGTATCAAATACAGGGTAGGATTGGATGGGGTAACATCCAGGCTGGCATCGCAATCCTCAAATTCAGTATTAAGGAGTGGGAAGATGATGAAAACGAAAAAACAATCTGAGTTGTCAGCAAAAATTTTGTTGGGAATTGTTGCTGCAGGTTTGACCTTTGGTGTGAACGGAATTACCCAGGCGGCAGACCTTGTGAATGTGGTGGGTACGACTGAAACGGCTAACTACTTCCACAATCTGACGCCAACAGCAGCACAATACAGATATGGCAATATTATGAACAATACTTTAAGTACAGAGAATTATACCGGTGATTCAGATGCCGCCACAGGTGGCGGTATTTTTCCACAATGTGCTTTTAGTACCACAGCACTGAAGGGAGTACAGACGATTGTTATCATTAATGGGGAGGTTTCCGGAAATACTGTTAAAGGTGCTCAATATCGTGCTGAAGGCGGCGGAGTATTTTTAAAGGGTTCTAATGTACTATTTGTAAATAAACCGATTACAAATAATAAAGCTATCAGTGTTGATTTTGCTCATGGTGGTGCGGTTGCTACCCATTACAATGGCAATTCTATAGAATATAATGGCAAAACATATAACTACCTTGTTCCAGGTTCTGTTTCTTTCTACGCCTTAACAAATAAAACTGTTTCTTATACTGGCAATGATATTATCTTAACGAATACAGCTGACTATAACAAGTTTGATGAATATGCTGGAGAGGCCATCGCTCCTTCTGGCGGCGGCTTTTTATCGCTCTTTGCCTACGGAAATGCAACTTTTAATACCTATGATGGTGCATCGATAACTGTCGGCAACGAAACGCCTGCTACTGCAACAGAAGACTCTATTTCCAGTGCCATCGTGGTTGACGGCAGAACAGATGTCCCCGAGCCAGCTATCACCAAGAAGGGGAACGGTACCCTGACTATTAATAGCAGCCTCAACAGATATTATGGTACGTTCACCCAACAAGCTGGTACGGTTAATCTAAATCAAGATCTGAATTGGGCCAACAAATATGACCTTCAAGCGGGCACGCTGAACTTAAAAAATGTTACGCTAGACAATATGTATGACAAGTTGAAGCTGGAAAATCTTGAAAGCACAATCGACCCAGATGACAGCAGTGTATTACATACTTCGACGTACCTTGCTTATTTTGATAAAACATATAATCATACTATCGTAAACTCTACAGGCAATCTTGTTACCGCTGCCGGTACCACCGTCAACGCACAGGATGTAACCCTGAAAGACGGCGGTTCTATTAACGCTGAAGGCGCCCTGAACCTCACCGGCGACCTGTCTGCAGACGCCTCCACCGTTACGGCTGCCAACGCTACCATTGGCGGCACTGTCTCGTCCACGAACGGTTCCACCGTTACCCTGGGCGGCGATAGCCTGGCCCTTAGCAAAGTCAATGTGGATGCAAACAGCAGTGTTGCCCTGAACGGCGGTACCTTAACCGCGACCAAGCTTGCTGATTCCATCACGGGCGGCGGCAAAGTTACCCTGGCTGGCACCGCAACCCTGGCCACCACGGCTAACCAGATCTTTACTGATACGGATACCACAGAAAAAACAGCAGGGGAAAATGCGCTGACAAGCACTGCGGATGCTTCTGTCAAGTTCAAGGCTGGTACCCTGTCCCTGAGTGATGACTACAGCTATACGTATTTGACCAATATCCAAGGCGTCATGGACGGCCTGGCCGACTCTACTACGGCTCTCGTCATGACCGGCAACCTGGTAGATACTACTGGTGTCAGCAATACCCTTTCCACCGATGCTATCAGCACCATCGGCAACACGGCTGCGTTGGACAGCGTTACTGTAAATACTGATAACAAAGATTTGGTTATCGGCAGCACCACTACAGAAGACGGCGCTGCATCCGTTTCTCGCGGCTTCAGCGTTGCTTCCCTGGACCTGGGTTCTGCTGACAGTGTTACCGTTACCGGCGGCCAAAGCCTGACCCTGGGCGGCCGCAGTACCACGGACGTTATCACCACCACTTCTTCTAACGGCAGTGCTGAAGTAGCTCTGACGGACGGCAGCTCTCTGACCATCGGCAACGCAGCCGTTACTGCTGACCAGACGCTGAACGTAAACGCTTCTGTAGCTGCTACCAACAGCACCGTAACCACCAACGGCCAAACTACGGTGGAAGGCAATGTAAGCCTGACCGACTCCACCATCGCTGCAAACACGGGTTCCCTGACCCTTGCCAAAGACCTGACTACTTCTGGCACCTCCACCATCACTGGCGACGTAGCTGTGGCAGGTACCATTACCGGCACTGCCAACACCACCCTGAACCTGGGCACCGGCACCACCGCAGCTACTCTGACGGCCGACAAAGTCAGCCTGAACGGCGGCACCCTGTACCTGGATCCTGTGTGGAACGGAGGTACACAAATTGACGGTACGGAAGTAGCCATCGAATCCCTGGATGGCACCAACGTAGTAGTAGGTGAAAACTCCACCCTGACCCTGGGTTCCAAGGATACCACCGCTGCTGAAAACATGTTCAAGGAAACGGGTCTGTCCTGGGGCTCTTCCGGCATCCTGTCCGCCCTGTATCTGGCTTCCAGCCAAGACCTGACCAATAACAGCATCGTGGTAAGCAGCACGGCTGACAATACCAAGGCTGGTACCGCCGGCACCTTCTCCAGGGGAGACAATTCCCTCCTGATGGTGAGCGGCAGCACCGTATCCGGCAGCAATACCGCAGCCATCACCGGTGTTTCTACCACCAGCGTTTCTGATTCTGCCAAACTCTACATTTCCGGCGCCACCGCAGGCACCACCTATAACATCCTGTCTGGTTCCAGCGTCAAATCCGGCAACGCCTGGTACGCCGATGCCAATGCCGACACCACCAGCAACGTATTCACCCATAACCAGTTGCTGAAATTCGTGGGTGCTGAAGGCAACGGCGATACCCAGTACTCCGTTACCGCCGAAGCTAAGGACGCCACTGACGTTTATGGCAATGCCCTGAACGCAGCTAACGTAGTTTCCGCAGCTGTAGCTGCTGGCGGCGCCGCTGGTACCCTGTTTGGCAATGCGGCCAATAGCGACGTCCACAGCACCACCGCTTCTCAGGTAAACGCCCTGAACAGCGCCACCTCCCTCACCGAACTGGCTGGCGTTCAGCATGGTCTGTACACTGCTGGTAACCTGTTTACCGGCGCCGTTGCCAACCACTTGGCTGATGTCAAAGACACCACCCTGGATAAAGACCTGTGGGCTCACTACATCCATGACAAGGAAAACATCCGCGGCCTGGCTGTGGACGGCCTGTCCGGTGCAGACTACGATGCCCAGTACAACGGCGTGGTAGTAGGTTCCGACCTGTACCATAAGAATGGCGTGGTT
>OHAA01001658.1_pt1 | contig 12561 bp, 9 predicted proteins | sample 1606051 | NCBI WGS metagenome assembly OHAA01 (sample SAMEA3541493, study PRJEB24748) | human gut metagenome | biome: human gut; feature: human-associated habitat; material: faeces | place: China | collected 2012
GGGCGCATTTCTTCCGGCAGGGAAGCGGGCACTCCCCGGACCCAGACCACCAGGTCGTCCAGGGTCATTTGGGAAGCCTGGTCCAGGCCAATCCCCCGGAGCCGGGGCGCCCGGGTAGCTTCCGACATCCGGGAGCCGTGGCAGTCCGGGCAGACCCCTTCCTTCAGGAACCGCTCCAGCCGCTTCATGCCCTTTTCATCCTTGACCTTGGCCAGGGCATTTTCCACGGTATAGTTGGCGTTGTAATAGGTAAAATCCAGCTCGGTGCTCTGCTGAGTTTTGGGGTTGATGTAGAGAATGTGCTTTTTCTCCGCCGGGCCGTGGTAAACGACCCATTTTTCTTTTGGCGTCAGGTCCTTAAAGGGCACGTCCGTACGCACCCCCATTTCCCGGCACACCTCCTTCATCAGGGACCACATCAGGGTCCCCCACACCACCACGGCCCCCTGGTCGATGGTCAGGTTCTCGTCGGGCACCAGGGAGGCCTGGTTCACCGTCCGCACGATGCCCGTACCGCCGCAGGTGGGACAGGCGCCCCGGCTGTTAAAGGCCAGATCTTCGGCCCCTGGCCCGTAGAATTTGGCGCCGCACTCCGGGCAGGTAATTTCCTGCATGGCGGCTACCGCCAGGGAGGGCGGCACATAATGGCCGTTGGGGCAGCGGTGGCTGGCCAGCCGGGAGAACATCAGCCGCAGGCTGTTGGACAGCTCACTGAGGGTGCCAAAGGTACTGCGGATACCCGGCACCCCAGGCCGCTGGTGGAGGGCCAGGGCGGCCGGCACGTAGCGCACCTCGTCCACATCTGCCCGCTGGGCCTGGGTCATTCGCCGCCGGGTATAGGTGGACAGGGACTCCAGGTACCGTCGAGAGCCTTCGGCATAGAGGATGCCCAGTGCCAGGGAGGATTTCCCCGAACCGGACACCCCGGCAATACCCACAATTTTGTGTAAAGGAATATCCACATTGATATTTTTCAGATTATGGACCCGGGCGCCCCGGACCTGAATCATTTTAGGAGAGGAAGACAAGAAAATCACCTCGCAGAGAATAGCTGGGCCGCACCAGGTTTATTGCGTTTAGGGGTGCTGACCCCGGGCCGTCTGCTGGACGGTCACTGCTTTTATTATAGCGGCAAAGGCCAGCCAGGACAAATGACGGCGGAAAGCCTGCCGCTGCCTGGAATCTGGCATAACAAAAAACGCATGGTTTTTAGCCAATTGGAATTCATAATTTCACTTTCTTCCAGCTCTTGACCTTCAACTGGACTTTAGTGTTAAGGTATAATCAGCAAGCAATTGCAGGTTTGCAAGGAAAGGAGCTATGCTTTTATGACTATCCCTTTTGTAACGCTAAATAATGGTGTAAAAATGCCCCAGGAAGGCTTTGGGGTGTTCCAGGTCACGGACCTGGAACAGTGCAAGCAGGCGGTGAAGGACGCCCTAAACTTGGGCTACCGGCTGCTGGACACAGCCAGCAGCTACCAGAATGAGGAAGCGGTGGGCGCCGCCATCAAGGAAAGCGGCGTTCCCAGGCAGGAACTTTTCCTGACCACCAAGGCCTATATGCAGGAAATGGGCTACGAAAAGACCAAGGAAGCCTTTGACCGGTCCTGTAAGAAACTGGGGACGGATTACCTGGACCTGTACCTGATCCATATGCCCCTGGCGGATTACTACGGGTCCTGGCGGGCCATGACGGAGCTCTATCAGGCCGGACGAATCCGGGCCATCGGCGTCTGCAACTTCCTGCCCGACCGGCTGGTGGACCTGTGCTTCAATACGGATATTGTGCCGGCGGTGAACCAGCTGGAACTGCATCCCTTCTACCAGCGGGCTGACGAACTGGCCCTGCTCAAGGAATACGGCGTGCAGCCGGAGGCCTGGGCGCCCTTTGCCGAAGGCATGAACGGTATGTTCACCAACCCGGTGCTCTCCGCCATTGCCGAGGCCCACGGCAAAACTACTGCCCAGGTCATCCTGCGCTGGAACGTACAGCGGGGCGTGGTGATTATCCCCAAATCCGTCCATAAGGAACGGATGGAGCAGAACCTGGCCATCTGGGACTTTGCCCTGACGGACGCAGAAATGCAGCAGATTGCCAGCCTGGACCTGGGCCGGCCCCAAATGCTAGACACCCGGAACGTCAAGGAAGTACGGCGGGTGTACGATTATCTGAACAACCCGGTAGTAACCAGCTTATAAACTGGAGAGAAGCTGTCCTCCAAACTAAAGAATCCCCTGCTGCGATGCGCACCGGGGGATTTGTTGCTATAAGCTTTTCTGTTAGGCTTTGCCGTTCAATTCTTTTTGCTTTTCCGCTTCCAGCCGCACTTTCAAAGCTTGGATTTTCTCTATTAGGCGTTCCAGGGTCTGGCGATAGGCTTCCTCTCCTTTGCCGGTGGGGTCTTCCAAACCCCAGTCTTCACGCCAGCGGGCCGGCAGGGCTGGGCACTGGACGCCGCAGCCCATGGTCACCACCCCATCCAGGGGCGGCAGCTGGTCCAAGGTTTTGCAATACTGGCCTTGGGCCTTCATATCAATCTGGTACAGCTTGGCCAAAAGGTGGCAGGCTTCCGGATCGATTTCTTTGGCGGGCTGGGTTCCTGCCGAGCAGCTGGTCCATACGTCCCCCGCCAGTTTCCTTGCCAGGGCTTCCGCCAACTGGCTGCGGCAGGCATTATGGACACATACAAAGGCAATCACTGGCTTAGTCATGGGAGAACCACCCTTTCGTAGCATTGGCAAAACGCACCAAAAGCAGCATGACAGGCACTTCTGTCAGTACACCTACGGTAGTAGCCAAAGCAGCCGGACTGGTGGTGCCAAAGAGAGCCACCGCCACTGCCACTGCCAGTTCAAAAAAGTTGGAGGCTCCAATCATACCGGCGGGAGCAGCAATAGCAAAAGGAAGCCGCAAAAACCAACAGAGGGCATAGGCCAGCCCGAAGATAAACAGGGTCTGCACCACCAAAGGAACTGCTAGAAGTACAATATGGACGGGGTTTGCCAAAATCACCCCAGCCTGGGAGCTGAAAATCAGCACCAGCGTCAGCAAAAGGCCCAGGGTGGTAATGCCGTCAAATTTGGGCAGAAACGTTTCTTCCAGATACTGCTGCCCGTAACGGCGGGTAACATAGGCCCGGGTGGCCACGCCAAAAACCAGGGGAATCACCACAAAAAGGAAGATGCTCACAAACAGGGTACTGTACGGCACAAATACCTGGGAAACGCCCAACAGAAAGGAAACAATAGGCACAAAGGCCACCAGGATAATCAGGTCATTGGTGGCAACCTGCACCACGGTGTAGGCCGGATTTCCGTGGGTCAGGGTGCTCCAGACAAAGACCATGGCCGTACAGGGAGCGGCTCCCAGAAGCACCATTCCCGCTAAATATTGGGTAGCCAGATCCGGGGCAATCCAGATGCGAAACAGCCCATAAAGGAACAGGCAGCTAAAGCCGTACATGGTAAAGGGTTTAATCAGCCAGTTCACCACCCAGGTCACAAAAAGACCTCTGGGATTCTCGCCGATAGCCCGGATGCTGTTAAAATCCACTTTTATCATCATGGGATAAATCATGACCCAAATCAGCACTGCAATGGGCAGGGAAATGCCCGCCAGCTGAAGCTTGCCCAAAGCCTCCGGCAGCGCCGGGACCGCGGTGCCTAGGACTACGCCAATCACCATACAGCCCAGCACCCACCAGCTGAGATGACTTTGGAAAGAAGAAATACCGGGTTTTGCCTGGGTCATGGCTGCACCTCCTGACAGGGTTCCGCCCTGCGATAACAGGCCTCCCCACATTGGAGAGAGTCAATAAAACTGCGAAAGGCCAGCAGGGTATCGCAGTTCAGGGAATAATAGGTGTTCTTCCACTCTTTCCGGCTTTGGACCAAGGCACATTCCGTCAGCACCTTCATATGGTGGGACAAGGTGGGCTGGGCAATCTGAAAATGTTCCAACAAATTGCAGGCGCACAATTCCCCCTGAGTCAAAAGCTGGACAATCTGCATCCGATGACTGTCACCCAAGGCTTTGCACACCAGCGCTGCATCTATTGCATTCATCGTAATACCTCTTTTCCCAATGGGCTGCGGCAGCGTCCCATCGATTATTATCAATATGATAAATACATTGTAGGTATCAAATCGATATTTGTCAATATGATTATTTTGCAATAGTGCAGATTGCAGGAAACCACCCGCTGTGGTATTCCGTCCATCAATTATATCTTATATCTATACATGATTTTATCAAAAATACCGGACTCTCCCCACAGGAAGCGTCCGGTTATTTTTTATGGCTATTGGGCCAGGTTTTTCTCGGCCTGTTGTTTCAGGTATTGAACCACGTCCTTGAACAGGAAAATCTTTTCGAAGTCCTTGTTCCACATGGCGTACACGTCCACGGTGAATTCGTCTTCCATAGGGATACCCACTACCCCGCCGCCCTGGGTAAAGGAGTCTTCCATCATAAAGCCGCAGCCCATGCCTTTTTGGATCAGCTGCTGCATGACCTGAATCTGGTTGCAGCGGTGGACAATCTTCAGCTCTCCGCCAGCCCTCTGGAGTTTTTCCGGCAGGCCCTGGCGCATCAGGAATTGGTCCCCAAAGTAGGAAATCAGCGGTTCATGGCAAATGTCCCGAAAGCCCACGGTTTTCCGCTGGGCCAGGGGATGGTTTTCCGGCACCACAAACAGGAAGCGCCGGCGGCACCAGAGAAAGTACGGGAAGTGGTTATTCTCCGGGGTATAGGGCACCAGCAGCAGGTTGATTTGCCGGTCTTCCAGCTTTTGCAGCAGGCTGGGCACCAGTTCGGAGGTGACTTCCACGTCGATTTCCGGAAAGCGGGCGTGGAGGCTTTGGTAAAAATCAGGAAAGCAGGAAGCGTTGGTCATAAAGGTGGTTCCCAGCCGCAGCACCTGCTGGCTGGAGCCATAGCTTTCCATGACCCGCTGGATATGGTCCACGTCCTGGAGCACCGGTTTGGCCATGCGCAGGAGATCCTGCCCCGGCGGGGTGGGCATGACGCCCCCTTTGCCCCGGTACAGCAGGGATACCTGAAATTCCTTTTCCAGTTCCTTGATGGCTTTGGTCAGGGTGGGCTGGGTGACGTGAATATTGACAGCTGCCCGGGTGAAGTTTCCTTCCCGGCAGACTTCCACAAAGTATTGGAGTTGGAGCAAGTTCATGGCAGTTCCCCCTTCGGCAGATTCAAACAGACTCCCCTATTCTTTCCCATTCTACAGCCTGAAAAGGGAAATGTAAACCAACGGTATACCAGAAGCCTTTCCTGGAGCTGTTTTCCGGCTTGCTCCCGCTCCCTGCCTGGAGTACAATAAAATTAATTTGACCCTAAGCCTGTCAAGAAACGAGGAGATAATATGGAAAACCAAAAACTGTATTTTGCCAGCGATTACCAGGAAGGGGCCCATCCGGCCATCCTGCAGCGGCTGCTGGATACCAATTTGCTGAAAACCCCGGGCTACGGCACGGACGCAATCTGTGAGTCTGCCCGGGAGCGAATCCGGAAGGCCTGCGGCACCCCTAGCGCAGCCATCCATTTTGTCAGCGGCGGCACCCAGGCCAATGCAGCCGTAATTGGTGCTGTACTCCGGCCCTACCAGGGCGTCATTTCTGCTGACAGCGGCCACGTCAGCGTACACGAAGCCGGTGCCATTGAGGCAGGCGGCCACAAAGTCCTGGCCATTCCCTCTGAAGAAGGGAAAATTTCCGCCGCCGGAGTTGCCCTGTGCCTGGCGGACTACGAGCAGGACGGCAACCGGTACCATATGGTGATGCCGGGGATGGTCTACCTGTCCCACCCCAACGAATTTGGCGTGCTGTACTCCCTGGAAGAATTAGAGGCCATCAGCCAGGTATGCCGGGAACACCACATTCCCCTGTTTGTGGACGGAGCCCGTCTGGCCTACGCCTTGGCCTGCCCGGAAAATGACGTGACCCTGGCAGACCTGGGCCGACTGTGCGACGTATTCTACATTGGCGGCACCAAATGCGGCGCCCTGCTGGGCGAAGCCATTGTCCTCCCCAATCCGGACCTGATTCCCCATTTCTTCACCATCATCAAGCAGGACGGTGCACTCCTGGCCAAGGGCCGGGTACTGGGCATCCAATTTGACGAGCTGCTGAAGGACGACCTGTACCTGCATATTGGGGAAAGCGCCATCACCTATGCCCGGCAAATCAAGAAAGCTCTGGTGGACGCTGGGTATGAACTAGTCTTTGATTCCCCCACCAACCAGATTTTCTTCATCATTGACAATGGGAAAATGGAAAAACTGGGCCAATACGCCGTGTACAACTTCGGCGAAAAATATGATGGGTCCCACTCCATCATCCGCTTCTGCACCAGCTGGGCCACCACCCAGGAAGACACGGACAAACTGTGCCAGGTAATTAAGGAGTTATAAGGACAGGGTAACACAAAGCCGCCAGCAAAATCGCTGACGGCTTTTGTATTGTAGGGAAAAGCAAATTACCAGCATGTTAGATTATCCAGCTTTCATGCGGCTTCTCCAGACTTACTGATTCTGTTCCAACGCAAAAAAGCATGTTACCGGCATGTTAAATTTCCCTGCTTTCATGCGGCTTTCCCAGACTTACCGGCTCTTTTCCAATGCAAAAAGCATGTTACCAGCATGTTAAATTTCTTGGTCCTGCCTCTCACACAAAAAAGACGAAGAACCGGTTTCCTCCTTTTCGGAAGGATTCCCGTTCTTCGTCTTTTGTTTCAGCTTAGCAGCTGAGAAGTGCTGCTTAGAAGGTTACTACCATTTGAGACCACAGGGTGCGGGCGTGTTGTCCGTCATAGGTGCCGCCTTTGCTCTTCAGATCATAGTATTCCACTTGGGCTACCATGTTCTTGGCCAGGGTCAGGTTGCCGCCTACTTGATAGCCTTTGAAGCCGTTGGCATCGAAGACATCGTAAGCGCCATCCATGGTGTGGGCAATGTAGGTTGCGCCGCCTTGGTCGTAGTATTTGGCAAACAGGCCCCAGGTGCCGGGTTTGGCAGCTTCTGCGCCTTTGTAGTTCAGGCTGATGACGTAGCCGTCATCATCGCCGTTGGCCTTATCCACGGAGTCATTGTCGCCCTTCAGGTACATAGCACCCAGGCTGGCATCCCCAAAGTTATAGTTGGCTGCAGCCGTCCAGATCTTGTCATCACCGGTCATCCAGGTGGTGTTGATGTCGTCGGCTTTCAGGTAGGCAGCTTCCAGGTTCAATTTGCCGATGTCCCCGCCCAGAGTAGCTTGGACGAATTTGTCGCCTACGCCCTGTCTGGTGCCGTCAGTGGACCAGGAATAGGTGGAAGCGTTGCCCATTTTGCCGTAGGTAGCAGCCAGGTAGGTTTGGCCAAATTTCACTTTGGCGTTTACTGCATCTACCCGGTCATCGTACACGTTGCCGTCGCTGTAGTAGGTGTCGTAACGGCCGGCAGTTACGTTGACTACACCGATGTTGCCGGTGAGATAAGCCCGTTGGAAATCGGTGTCATCATTGCCGGATTCGTTTTGACCATCAAATACTTGGTTGTTTTCAATCATAGCAACGTAGTTCCAGTTGTCATTTACATCGCCGGTGAAGAACAGACGGGTACGCAGTTTGGTGGCATCGGATTTACCGTAATCACCAGTGGTATGAACGTTGCTCAGACGAACGTTACCGGTAATCTTCACATTGTCCGCATTGCGTTCCAGTTTGGCTACGCGCACGCCCAGATTGTCCAGTTCGTCAGCGAATTCGCTGACCAGTCTGTCATCAGCGCCGATAGCGCCTTTGGCCAGGGCCTTGGCCACGATTTGGGCCATTTCATAACGGGTCATGGTGCGTTCACCTTTGAAGGTGCCATCAGGGTAGCCGTCAACAATACCAGCAGCAGCCAGTTTGGCTACAGCGCCGTAGGCCCAGGAGCCTGCGGGCACATCGGAGAAGGGGTTGGCCGCAAAGGCAGTGGCGCTTACGCCCAGAGCCATGGCCATGGCAAATACCAGGGATTTTTTCATGGGAATTCCTCCTTGAATGGTTTGGCCTGCATTGCCCTTCCTCCCGCGAGTCGCCTTGTTTCCTCTGTTCGGTCCGGCAGCTGCAAAGCCAAAGTTTGACAGAAATTTGTCTTTTTCAATTCTATCACAAAAAGAAATTTCCGGACAATTTTTTAGCTATTTTTTTGATTTTGCGGTACTTTTAGGCGAAGTAACCTCTAAAAATTGTATAAAAAGCTACAGTTCATCCACTTTATGCTTTTTATTAATTGTTTTTGTTTTTTAAATTACTTTTCTGCATAACAAAAAGGAGCTATTCCGAACGATAGCTCCTTTTACCTATTTAGAAAGTGACCACCATTTGCGACCACAGGGTCCGGGCATGCTGGCCTTCCTGGCCGTTGCCCTTCCCTTGGAGATCATAATATTCCACCTGGGCCACCATATTCTTGGCCAGGGTCAAATTGCCGCCCACCATATAGCCGGTAAAGCCCTGGGGCTCAAAGGCGCTGTAGGCTCCATTCAGGGTACGGGAAAGATAGGCAGTGCCGCCCTGGTCGTAGTAATTGCCGAAAAGGCCCCAACTGCCGGTTTTGGCCGCCTCTGCGCCTTTGTAGCGCAGGTTGATGACGTAGCCCTCGTCACTGCTGCCAGGTTCAGCCACAGAGTCGCTGCCGCCTTTCAGGTACATTCCGCCTAGGCTCACGGGCCCAAAGTGATAGGCGGCGCCTGCCGTCCAAAGGGTATCTTCTTCCGGAACCCAGGGGGCAGCCTGGGGAGAAGTTTTCAGGTACTGGGTCTCCAAGCTCAGGCTGCCAAGGGTGCCGCCCAAGGCAGCGCCGGTAAAGCCGTTCTCTGCGGCTGTTTTGCCTTCTGTTTGGGCGATCCAGCCCGAGGCTGGTTGGGTCGCCCTGCTGCCGGAGGCCGCCAGGTAGGTTTGGCCAAACTGCACTTTGGCGTTCTCTGTCCCTAGAAACCAGGGCCGGGGCTGTGGGGCCGTTTCCCCGTCCAATTTTCCCTGTGCTCTACTAGGCTGCGCTGCACCGCTGCTGGTGGTTTTGCCGCTTCCAGCAGTCCGTTCCGGCAGGGGCACCCGGACACCCAGCAGTTCCAGTTCCTGGGCAAATTCCCGGACCAGCCTGTTATCTGGGCCGATGGTCCCTTGGGCCAATGCTTTGGCCACGATTTGGGCCATTTCGTAACGGGTCTTGGTGCGTTCCCCTTTGAAGGTGCCTGTCGATTCTCTGCCCTCCAGGCCAGCCGCCAATTTGGCCACAGCGCCATAGGCCCAGGAACCTTTTGGCACGTCGGAAAATGGGTTCACCGCATAGGCAGTGGTACTGATGCCCAATGCCAAAACCATAGCAAGAACGCTTTGCTTCTTCATGACCCATTCCCCCTTCAAGTTTCCTGATACGCACTCCTGGCAGCAGAAGCTGTTCTATAAATGTGACAAAATCATGTCCTAACTGTATTGTAGCACATTCTTACAATAACATTCACATTAAATTTATTTCTGCATAATTTTTATAACTTTGTACACGAAAAACGCACATAGGTATGTTTAAACAATACCTATGTGCGTTTTAAAACGACTTATGCAAGATATAAATCTTTTTGTTGTGGGAGTTATGCGCTTTGCTGCCGTTTATTCAGCCGTCTCTGCCATATAGGCCAGGACCCGTTCCAACAGCTTCGGCAAGGTGACGGAAACACTTTCCACATTCACCCGCTCGGTGCGCTGGTGGAGATCCACACCCCAGGGCCCCAGCAGCAAAAAGGGAATTTGCAGCTGGGCAATGGCTGGAAAATCAAAGGAATAGGCCTTCCCCCACAGGGGCATATTCTTTGCCAGGACCTTCCCGTCCAGTGTAGGATCTACGCAGCAGTAGCTGCAATCGGACACCCCGTTAAAGTAAGGGTCAAAGCGCAGGGGCGTCAGCTGGGTGAGGGTTTTACAAAGTCCAGCAAAGTCCTCCTTGGCCACGGTCTTGCTGTTGGCCGCCGGGTAATAGGGAGGAGCAAAACTGAGCAGCACCAGGGGCTGGGTAAAGCCCGTAAAGTCCAAAACGGCTTCCAAAACAGCAATGGTTTCCTGGGCATAGCTGGACTTTCCCTGCTGCAGCTTGGCAAAACTGTCCGCCAGCAGCTTTTCGTAAAAGGCAGAAAAGCCCGGCAAGTTTTGGGCCCGTTCCAGCAGCTGGGCACTGGTGAGCACTTCCATGGAAAGGCCGTTGTTCACCTGGGCCAGGGCTTCCTGGGCAGCCTGCTGTGCAGTTTCCGTTAAAAGGGCCAGCAGGTCTTCCGGAGTCTTGGTATACGTCAGGAAATTGGCACAGGCCATCACCCTTTGGGGCGTGGACACGTCGTACACTTCCTTCCGGTCTCTCAGGTACACCCAGGCAGGGGGCGGCGTGCTTTCCCCTTCCCAGGTATCGGCCAGGGCCGGGTTTCCTTCGGTAGCGGCAATGATCCGGGCCATCACCCCCAAGGGGTTCACCCCCTGGCGGTAGGAGCCCACATGAACGGACTTGCCCTGGACCAGCACTACCGGCAGCAGCTTGCCCACGGACCCGGTAAAAGCCACCAGTTTACCAGCTTCCTTTTCATCGGGTTCGCAGTTGATGGCCGCCCGGTATTTCAAGCCAAATTGCTGCTGAAGCTGCCGGAGAGCCGGCAGTGCCGCACGCATCCCTGCGGAATAGGCTTCCTCATCGGGGAGGGACACAAAGAGAAGGCCAACGTCTCCCCCGCCCTGCTTGGCATAGGCTTCCAGCACAGCCAGCTGGGCCGCTGCCCCGCCCTTCATATCGGCGGAGCCCCGGCCGGGCAGCCACTTTCCACTTTGGAGGTCCGCCAGGACGGCAGGATCCGTTTCCGTTGACAAAAGACCCTGGAGCAGCTGATTCGGCGTACAGGCCAGGGGTCGCAGGGGGCCATAGATTTCCGTACTGACCACATCATGGTGGTTCAGAAAAATCACCGTATCCGGCTTTTTCCCCGGCAGCAAGCCGCAGATTACCGCCCGGCCCTGGGCATCCTCCGGTACCGGAAAGGTATGGAGCTGGACGCCATGCTCCATTTTGCCAATTATCTCTGCCAGATATTGTTCTGCCTCAGCTTCTTTTGCCGTGCCCGTTTCACTTTCTATGGCCATCAGCTCCCGAAGGAGGGTAAGCACCCGTTCTTTCTCTACCATTGCACATTCCCCTTTCAGACAAATTGAGTTAGGAAAATAACTGTCTTCCAGTATACACAGCCTGGGCGGTATTGTACAGGTTTTTCATGCATTTCCTTGTATATTTATCCACACTGTAGCAGTTGGTACAAAGCAAGGCTTTACAGACACTGACTTTTAAAAGTATTCGTTTGAGATAAAACAAGGTAAAAAAAGAAGACGATTTCCGAGGAAATCGTCTTCTTAACAGTTCTAAAGGAATTAGAACGTAACAACCATTTGAGACCACAGGGTACGAGCGTGTTGGCCATCCAGGTCGCCGCCTTTGCCTTTCAGGTCATACCATTCAACGGAAGCTACCATGTTCTTGGCCAGAGCCAGGTTGCCGCCAACCATGTAGCCTTTGAAACCAGCAGCATTGAATTTATCGTATGCACCGTTCATGGTGTGGTTGATGTAGGTAGCGCCGCCCTGATCATAGTACTTGCCGTACAGACCCCAAGAACCAGCTTTGGAAGCTTTAGCGCCTTTGTAGCCCAGGGTTACAACGTAGCCGTCATCATCGCCATTTTTAGCATCGTCAACGGAGTCGTTATCGCCTTTCAGGTACATAGCACCCAGTTTGAAGTCGCCGGTGTCATAGGTAGCAGCAGCAGTCCAGATGGTGTCATCGCCAGTCATCCAGTCCGTTACAATGTCATTGGCTTTCAGGTATTGGGCTTCCAGGTTCAGTTTGCCGATGTTGCCGCCCAAGGTAGCTTGAACGAAAGTATCAGCTTTGGAAGTTTTAGTAGACCAGCTGTAAGCGGATTGGTTAGCCATTTTACCATAGGTAGCGCCCAGGTAAGCTTGACCCATCTTTACGTTGGCATTGATAGCATCTTGCCGAGTATCATAGATGTTGCCATCGCCGTAGTAGCCTTGGAAACGGCCGCCGGTCAGGTTTACAACGCCGATGTTACCGGTCAGGTAAGCGCGTTGGAAATCGGTGTCATCATCACCGGATTCGTTTTGGCCATCGAAGGTTTGGTTGTTTTCCAGCATGGAAACATAATGCCAGTTGTCGTTTACTTCGCCGGTGAAGAACAGACGAGTACGAACTTTGGAAGCGTCAGCGGCTTTGATGTCGCCGAAGTTATGAACGTTGTGGATACGAACGTTACCGGTAATCTTTACCATGTCAGCGTTCTTTTCCAGTTTAGCAACGCGAACGCCCAGGTTGTCCAGTTCGTCAGCAAATTCGCTAACCAGTCTGTCATCAGCGCCGATAGCGCCTTTAGCCAGAGCTTTGGCTACGATTTGAGCCATTTCATAACGGGTCATAATGCGTTCACCTTTGAAGGTGCCATCAGGATAGCCGTCCACAATACCAGCAGCAGC
>OHAA01001667.1_pt1 | contig 12532 bp, 6 predicted proteins | sample 1606051 | NCBI WGS metagenome assembly OHAA01 (sample SAMEA3541493, study PRJEB24748) | human gut metagenome | biome: human gut; feature: human-associated habitat; material: faeces | place: China | collected 2012
AAAATATCTGGATGATCCCCAGAAGTATCTGGAGGTGGATGATCTTGGATATTAAGAGAAAGAAAAAAGAAAAAAGAATCCAGCTGTTCGGTGGTCTGATTGGAATCTGTGTGGCATTAGTTTCTCTGTTTTATTTCTTTCATGCGGAGAAAGCGGAAGCAGAGAAAAGAATGGTAGAGATTGTAAATTATGTCAAAGTGCAGTGTTCCACCTACACCCATTATAATGAATCTTCGGAATCCAAAAGTCTCCTCCGTGCGATTGAAAGTGCCAGACAGATGAGTACGAATATCGATATGGAAATAGAAAACGGCGGTCATCTGAGCCAGGAGTTCCTGAAAGAAAATCTTCAGACTCTCTGGGTGGATGGTATCCTTGTGCTGGATGCAGTTGGAAAGACGGACTGCGAATACAGCATGGATGAGTCTCTGACCGGTGAGATTACGGCATATCTGCAAAAGGACATTATCATGGATTTTGCCGGATATGAAGAAAGATCTTATTCGGAACGGTTTACCAGGGAAGACGGATCCTATATTGATATTGCAGCCTGTGCCAGAAAAGATGCACCGGGTATTGTGGCAATCTACTATTACACATCTCCTGAATTTGCCAGAAACTATACACTGACGATACAAGGGCTTTTAAATGGTTATAGTATCCAGAAAGATGGAACGGTTATTGTTGCAGACGATGGGATTGTTGTTGCCAGCAATGATGAGAGTCTGCTGGGGCAGAATACAGCCGACAACGAAGTTGTTCAGGCAATGAAAAAGCATACAGACAGTCAGCATATCTATCATTTGAGGAAGGAAGGAACCGGATGTTATGGAATCATGCTGAAGCAGCGTGATTATTATATCTACGCATATCTTCCGGATACAGAAGTATTCCGTAATCTGCCGCTAAGTGTAACAGCTGTCGTTTTTCTTTATTTACTCATATTCGGTATATTCTGCTTCTGGGGATACAGAGCGGATCTGGCACACCGGAAACAGGAACAGGAAAAAGATGAAAAATATAAAGCAGAACTTCTGAGAGCAGCAAAAAAAGCAGAAGCAGCCAATGAGGCAAAAACCGAGTTTCTACAGCGAATGAGCCATGATATCCGGACACCGATCAATGGAATCTGCGGCATGATCGATGTGGCAGACCATTATGCAGAGGATATGAAGAAACAGACGGAATGCAGGGCAAAGATCAAAGAGGCATCCCATCTGTTGCTGGAACTGATAAACGAGGTTCTGGACATGAGCAAACTGGAGTCAGATGAAGTGATTCTGGAAGAAATCCCATTTAATCTGAACAGTATTTCTGAGGAAATACTGGGTGTGATCGAACAGATGGCCACAGAGCAGAATATCCGGATCCTTTGGGAAGAAAAAGAAGTTACACACTGGAATCTTATCGGAAGTCCGGTGCATGTGAAGCGGATCCTGATGAATATTCTGTCCAATGCGGTGAAATATAACAAAGAAAACGGATATGTCTATATCAGCTGTCGGGAAATCCCATCGGAACAGACAGCAATGACCACATTGGAATTTGTCTGCAGAGATACCGGAATTGGAATGACAGAGGCATTCCAGAAACGCATTTTTGAACCATTTGCACAGGAACATGCAGGAAGCCGCACAAAATTCGCCGGAACAGGACTTGGAATGCCAATTACAAAAAAACTGGTGGAGAAAATGGGTGGAACCATTTCCTTTGAAAGTAAAGAAGGTATAGGGACTACATTTTTGATCCGGATTCCGTTCCGGATTGACACAGATAGGAAGGACAGGACTGAAGCTGAAGAAAAAACGGAAACATCTATCCAGGGGCTCCATGTTCTTCTGACAGAGGATAATGAGCTGAATATGGAGATTGCAGAATTTGTGCTTCAGAATGAAGGCACTGTGGTGACCAAAGCATGGAATGGACAGGAGGCTGTTGACATATTCAGAAAAAGCAGTCCTGGAGAATTTGATGTCATTCTTATGGATATTATGATGCCTGTCATGAATGGATATGAAGCAGCAAAGATGATCCGCTCTCTGGACAGAGAGGATGCAAAAGTGATACCGATCATTGCAATGACAGCAAATGCGTTCATTGAGGACAGAATGAGAGCAAAAGAAGCGGGAATGGATGAACATATTGCCAAGCCTGTTGATGGGAAATTATTAGTAAAAGTGATCAATGAGTTAGTAAAACACAATCAGAGGGAGCAGTTATAATGAAAAAGAAAAAATGGAACAAGTTAGTTTCTGTACTTTTGGTGATGGTGACGGTTATGTCACTTCTGTCTGGCTGTGGCGGGAAAAGTGCGGAAAAAGAAGACGCAGAAACCATCACAGTGTATTTATGGACCACAAGTCTGTATGAAAAATATGCATCATACATCCAGGAACAGCTCCCGGATATCAACATTGAATTTGTAGTAGGCAATAATAATCTGGATTTCTACCGTTTTCTGGATGAAAACGGCGGATTGCCGGATATTATAACCTGCTGCAGGTTTTCCCTCCATGATGCAAGTCCCCTGAAGGACAGCCTGATGGATCTTTCCACAACCAATGCTGCAGGTGCTGTCTATGATACATACCTTAACAGTTTCAGAAATCAGGATGGCAGTGTAAACTGGCTTCCTGTGTGTGCAGATGCCCATGGCTTTGTAGTGAACAAAGACCTTTTTGAAAAGTATGATATTCCTCTTCCAACGGATTATGAAAGCTTCGTTTCTGCCTGCCAGGCATTTGATGAGGTGGGTATCCGTGGGTTTACTGCAGACTATTACTATGATTATACCTGTATGGAAACATTGCAGGGTCTGTCTGCATCAGAGCTGTCTTCTGTGGATGGACGTAAGTGGCGTACCATCTACAGTGACCCGGACAATACAAAGAGAGAAGGTCTGGACAGTACCGTCTGGCCGGAGGCTTTTGAACGTATGGAGCAGTTTATTCAGGATACAGGGCTGAGCCAGGATGATCTGGATATGAATTATGATGATGTGGTTGAGATGTACAAAAGTGGTAAGCTTGCCATGTATTTCGGCAGTTCTGCCGGTGTAAAAATGTTCCAGGATCAGGGCATTAACACAACATTCCTGCCATTCTTTCAGCAGAACGGCGAAAAGTGGCTGATGACTACACCATATTTCCAGATAGCTTTAAACCGTGACCTGACAAAGGATGAAACACGTCGGCAGAAAGCAATGAAGGTACTGAACACAATGCTTTCAGAGGATGCGCAGAACCGGATCATTTATGATGGGCAGGATCTGTTAAGCTATAGCCAGGATGTGGATTTCCGGCTTACGGAATATCTGAAGGATGTGAAACCTGTGATCGAAGAAAACCATATGTATATCCGTATTGCGTCAAATGACTTTTTTTCCATTTCCAGGGATGTGGTGTCTAAGATGATCTCAGGAGAATATAATGCAGAGCAGGCTTATCAGTCATTTAATTCCCAGCTTCTTGAAGAAAAATCCACTTCTGAGGATATTGTGTTGGATTCAAAGAAAACTTATTCCAATCGTTTCCATACCAGCGGAGGTAATGAAGCCTATTCTGTTATGGCAAACACTTTGCGCAGTATTTATGGGACGGATGTGCTGATTGCAACAGGAAACAGCTTTACAGGAAATGTACTGAAGGCCGGTTATACAGAAAAAATGGCAGGCAACATGATTATGCCAAACGAGCTTTCCGCTTACAGCAGTGAGATGAGCGGGGCAGAACTGAAGGAAACGGTCAGAAACTTCGTAGAAGGCTACCAGGGAGGCTTTATCCCATTTAACCGCGGCTCTCTGCCTGTGTTCAGCGGTATTTCTGTAGAAATCAAGGAAACGGATAATGGTTATACATTGAGTAAAGTTACAAAGAATGGAAAACAGATTCAGGACAAGGATACTTTTACTGTGACCTGCCTTGCAGCACCACAATATATGGAAGCTTATCCGGCAGAGGAAAATATTGCATTTGATGGAGGGGATACCTCTGTGGAAGATACCTGGACAACATATGTTTCAGATGGTAATGCCATTCTTGCAGAGCCTGAAGACTATATTACTCTGAGGTGAGAAGAATGGATGTTAAGAATCATAATACAAACAGAAAGAAACGGGTTGTGAGAAAACGATGGAATACAGCAGTTCTTATTGTTCTATTCATTGGAATCCTTTTGACTGTTTTCCGATATTTAGGGTTTGTATCGAAGACTGTTTATGAGGAAAGTGTTTCTCACCTGACAGAAATTTTTCATCAGTCTGATAATATGCTGAGTGAGCTGACAAATAAGAATCTGACTTATCTCCATATATGGGGGGAATATCTGCAGAATACTTCCGATGAAAGTGAAATTCGTGAGTATATAGAGAAAGCACAGGAAGATGCAGGCTTTTTAGATTTTTATTTCCTGTCAGCGGACGGGAACTATAAGATGGTAACAGGTGAAACCGGCTATCTGGGATTACAGGAAAATATTGAAGATGAGATCCGGCAGGGAAATGATGTGATAACCAATGCAACAGTTCCCGGAAAATCCCAGCTCCTTGTTTTTGCCACTCCCAGGCCTCATGGAAGTTATCAGGGCTTTGAATATGATGCAATTGCCATTGCCTATGAAAACTCCGATATCGTAAATGTGCTGAATATTTCTGCTTTTAATGGAAATGCCCAGAGTTATGTGGTTCATCCGGATGGTCGTGTTGTTGTGGATCATTCCTCTGAGTCATGGGGAGAGGTGTATAATTTCTTTGGGATTCTGAGAGAGCATTCCAATATGTCTGAAAAAGAGATCCTTAAACTTTCAGAAGAGTTTAAGGAAGGACATACAGATGCAATGTTGATAAATCTGGATGGAAAGGATTACTATCTGGTCTATGAGAAATCCAAACCTCAGGACTGGATCTTTCTGGGACTTGTCCAGGCTGATATCGTTAATGCCAGTATGAATGTTTTGCAGCGTAGCACGATGCTGCTTGTAAGTGCAGTAGCGGTGTGTATTGCCGGTCTTTTTATTGGAATTATTCTCCAGAAAAACAGGGTAAACCTGAAGAGAAAGGATACGGAGATTCTTTACAGGGACGAGCTGTTTCAAAAGCTGTCAATGAGTGTGGATGATGTTTTCCTGATGCTGGATGCCAAAACATATAAAGCAGATTACGTCAGTCCCAATGTGGAAAAACTGCTGGGAATTAAAGTAGAACAGATCCGTAAAGATATTTGTGTTCTGGGAAAACTGTATCCTAAGGATGTTGAAGATCCGGAGAAGAATTATCTGGAAGAAATCCAGGTTCATGAGCAGCAGGAATGGGATTTTGAATATGTTCATCAGAAAACAGGAGAACACCGCTGGTTTCATAATGTTGCAATGGGCAGCGAGGTAAACGGAAAAAAGAAATATATCCTGGTTCTGTCAGATCGTACCTCTGACAGAAAAATGAATCAGGCGCTTTCTGAGGCGGTCCGCTCTGCGGAGACTGCAAACAAGGCAAAGAGCACCTTCCTTTCCAATATGTCTCATGATATCCGGACACCAATGAATGCAATCATTGGTTTTACCACATTGGCTGTAAGCAACATTGATGATAAAGAAAGGGTACGGGATTATCTGGGTAAGATTCTTTCCTCCAGTAATCATTTGCTCTCACTGATCAATGATATCCTGGATATGAGCCGTATTGAGAGCGGAAAGATTCATCTGGAAGAAACGGAAGTCAGTCTGTCAGAGGTTCTTCATGATCTGAAAACCATTATCAGCGGACAGATCCATGCGAAACAGCTGGAGCTTTACATGGATGTCATGGATGTTACCAATGAGGATGTTTATTGTGACAAGACGAGGCTGAATCAGGTGCTGCTGAATCTTTTGTCCAATGCGATCAAGTTTACTCCTGCAGGCGGAACCGTTTCTGTCCGGCTGAGAGAGTATCCGGGTACACAGAGAGGCTGTGAACTGTACGAAATCCGGGTAAAGGATAACGGAATCGGCATGAGTCAGAAATTTGTACAGAAGATCTTTTCTCCTTTTGAGAGAGAGCGGACTTCCACTGTGAGCAGGACTCAGGGTACAGGGCTGGGCATGGCCATTACCAAAAACATCGTGGATATGATGGGCGGAACCATTGAGGTTCAGACAGAACAGGGAAAAGGTACTGAATTTATTATCCGTCTGCCATTGCGGATCCAGCCTGAGAATCACCGTATAGAGAAAATCGCAGAACTGGAAGGTCTGAAGGCATTGGTAGTAGACGATGATTTCAATACCTGTGACAGTGTGACTAAGATGCTTGTAAAGGTTGGAATGCGTTCGGAATGGACACTCTCCGGTAAGGAGGCTGTTCTCCGCGCACGGCAGTCTGTGGAAATGGGTGATGCATTCCACGCTTATATCATTGACTGGCGTCTGCCGGATATGAACGGCATTGAAGTTACCCGTCAGATCCGCAGTCTTGGTGACGATACGCCGATCATTATCCTGACTGCTTATGACTGGTCAGATATTGAAGTGGAAGCCAGGGCAGCCGGGGTGACTGCATTCTGCTCCAAGCCTATGTTTATGTCAGATATCAGAGAGACTCTGATGGCTGCAATCGGCCAGAAGCAGGCTGAGGCAGAGGATAATATTCTTCCGGCAGCAGATTCAGATTTCAGAGACAGGCGCATACTGCTTGTGGAAGATAATGAACTGAACCGTGAAATTGCAGTAGCGCTCCTTAGTGAATATGGTTTTCAGGTTGATACAGCGGAAGATGGAGCAGAGGCTGTGGAGAGAGTCAGGAATTCAAGGCCCGGGGATTATGATCTGGTGCTTATGGATGTGCAGATGCCTGTAATGAATGGATATGAGGCTACTGAGCGGATCCGTTCACTGGATGATCCTTCACTGGCGGGAATTACAATCCTTGCCATGACTGCCAATGCTTTTGACGAAGACAGAAAGAAAGCACTGGCATGTGGTATGGATGGATTTCTATCCAAGCCGATTGTTATAGAGGAACTGATCAGTACATTACAAAACAGTCTAGAGCGTGTCTGAAAAAGGCTTTCTGCAAGATGTGCGTCACAATTTGTGTGATATTTTGCCCGGATGAGGGCGCCGTAGCGGGCTACGGCAACTGAATTTGGGTGAAATATCCCGCAAAGTGGGGCGTGCAGATTGCGGGAATGATTTTTCAGACACACTCTAGGGTAAGTTTAACTGAATCAGGTAAGTTTTCTGTTTGAACTGTGATAATGGGATATGAAAAGTGGTTTGATGAAAGCAAGGAGGAGCAACGAATGATTTGTGGAATGACGTATTTTCAGATATGTCTGTATTTTCTTATTTATTCTTTTGGCGGCTGGGTTGTTGAAGTTATTTTTCATGCAGTAGCGTTGGGAAAAGTTATAAACAGAGGTTTCCTGAATGGACCGGTCTGCCCGGTATATGGATTTGGGGTGCTTTCTGTTTTTGCTTTGCTCAATACAATTCAGGGCAGCGGGCGTCAGATGAGTGATGGAATGATTTTTGTGTTTGGAATTGTTCTGGCAACTGCGGTGGAGCTGGTTGCAGGCTGGCTGCTGGATGTGTGTTTCCACGCAAGATGGTGGGATTATTCAGATAAACCCTTCAATTTTCATGGCTACATTTGCCTGGAGTTTTCTATGATCTGGGGACTGGCTATCGTTATGGTAGTAAAAGTTTTCCAGAAGTATGTAGAGGCACATGCGTTACATACACCTGCAACCTGGGAATGGATTGTGATAGCAGTTTTGTATGCTGTGTATCTGACAGATTTTATTGTGACGGTAGCAGTGATCCAGGGACTGAATAAAAAGCTTACCAGACTGGATAAGGTTCGCTCAGATCTGAGAATTGTAAGTGATAAACTGAGTGATACACTGGCTACGACTACGATTGGCACAGCACAGAAAGTGGGAGAAGGAAAGGTTCAGGCAACTCTTGCAGCAGCAGAACTGCGTGATGCAACTGCCGCACAGCGAGAAAAATCTATCGAAATGCTTCGTATAAAAAGAGCGGAGCTTCAGGCTCAGTTTGAGGAACTGTCCAGTTCTATTACCAATCATACCGTTGTCGGTCAGGGGCGTATCATCAAGGCATTTCCGAAGATGCAGCACAGAGACTATTCCGAACTGATTCAGGAGCTGAAAAAGAGATTAAAATAGATTAAAATGCAGAGGGAGGCTTCAGGTGAACAGACAGGCAGTACAAACCTTAAAGACTTATTTTGGATATGATACCTTCAGAGAAGGGCAGGAGAGTGTTGTGGAGTCCATTCTGGAACACCGGGATGTGCTTGCAATCATGCCGACAGGAGCCGGAAAATCCATCTGTTATCAGGTACCGGCACTGATGCTGTCAGGAATTACGATTGTAATTTCTCCTCTGATCTCACTGATGCAGGATCAGGTAAAGGCTTTGAATGAAGCGGGAATACATGCCGCATTTATCAATTCTTCACTGTCGGAAAGTCAGATTAGCAAGGCGTTGTACCTGGCAGCAGGAGGAAGATACAAAATTATTTATGTTGCACCGGAACGTCTGGAAAATTATGAGTTTCTGGAATTTGCCAGACAGGTGGAGATTTCCATGGTGACAGTGGATGAGGCACATTGTATTTCACAGTGGGGCCAGGATTTCAGACCAAGCTATGTCAAAATCGTAGACTTTGTAAAAAATCTTCCCGGTCGTCCGATCGTCAGTGCTTTTACCGCAACTGCAACAGAGGAAGTAAAGAACGACATTCTCTGCACTCTAAATCTGGAAGATCCGAAAGTAGTGATCACCGGGTTTGACAGAAAGAATTTATATTACAGCGTGGAAAATATCCGGCGAAAAGACGATTTTGTGATGGATTACATAGACAGACATCCAACAGAGAGCGGGATTATTTACTGCTCTACAAGAAAAAATGTGGACAATCTTTTTGAACTGCTTTTCCAAAAAGGAGTTGCTGTTACCAGATATCATGCAGGACTGAATAATGAAACCAGAAAAAAGAATCAGGAGGATTTCATTTATGACAGAACCCCTGTTATTATTGCAACGAATGCATTTGGAATGGGGATTGATAAATCCAATGTGAGGTATGTGATCCATTACAATATGCCGCAGAGTATGGAGAATTATTATCAGGAGGCAGGACGTGCAGGGCGTGACGGAGAGAATTCCCAGTGCATTCTATTGTTTTCCGCACAGGATGTTATGATCGACCGAATGCTTCTGGATAACAAAGATTTTTCCGATGTGGATGAAGAGGATGAATTTCTTATTCGTCAGAGAGATATACGAAGGCTTCAGATCATGGAAGGATATTGTAAAACAACAGGATGTCTGAGAAATTATATTCTGGAGTATTTCGGTGAAAAGACCTTCGGTCCCTGTGATAATTGTGGAAATTGTCACAGAGAATACCATGAGACAGATATGACCAGAGAGGCGAAGTGGGTAGTGAACTGTGTGGCTGAGACGAGAGGAAGGTATGGACTGACAATTGTGCTTGGTACTCTGCTGGGGGCTAAGAGAGCCCGGTTGAGGGAGCTTGGAGCAGATAAGTATAAATCTTATGGAGCATTGAATGATCACAGTGAGGCAGAACTCAGGGCACTGATCAGCCAGATGACTGAGATGGGATATCTCTATCAGACACAGGAACGTTACAGTGTGCTGAAACTGGGCGATATTTCTCCGCTAAGAGATGAAAATACTCACGTGATCATGCGTACTTACGAGGAAAAAGAACCGGATAAAAAGAAAAAGCCCCAGAAATCTGTCAGAAAACGCAGTACAGATGCGCTTACGGCAGCAGGTTACGATTTATTTGAAGCCCTGCGGAAACTTCGTCTGCAAATTGCAAAAGAGGAAGCCATGCCGCCATATATTGTATTCAGCGATAAGACGCTGATAGATATGTGCATCAAATGTCCGTCAAATGAAGAAGAAATGCTGGATGTTTCAGGTGTGGGAGAGAATAAGCTAAAGAAATACGGTCAGAGATTTCTGGAAGAGATACAGAAGTTCTGTCTGGAACGTCCGAATGCGGTTTTGAGTATGGCGGAAGATGAAAATGGTAATCCCTGAGAACAAAGGTTGGAAAACAGATGAATATAGAAAAATATACGGAAGAATTAATCACATTGAGACATTACTTTCATCAACATCCGGAGCTGGCACTTCAGGAAGTGGAGACGTCTGCATATATCCGGAAATATCTGGAAAAACTGGGATATGAGATTATACCGATAGAGCCTACAGGGTTGATTGCGGAACTCCCATCTCTGAAAAACAGGGAAAAACTGGTTGTGCTCAGAGCAGAGATGGATGCTTTGCCTATACAGGAGCAGACAAATCTACCATATGCATCAGTAAATCAGGGATGTATGCATGCCTGCGGTCACGATATGATCCTGGCAGCAGCACTGATCCTTGCAAAAATTGTGGCAGAAGAGCAAAGAATGCAGGAAAGTTTTCCGGTCAGACTCCGGTTCCTTTTTGAACCTGCAGAGGAGATTGGTGAAGGTGCAAAAAGAATGCTTCAGGCCGGAGCATTAGAGAATCCGAAAGCAGATGCATTTCTGATGTTTCATTACGCAGCGGACATGACATTTGGAATGGCAGTGCATCAGGGACAGGCATCTTCCATGATCAACAGTATGCAGATTCATGTTCATGGAAAATCCAGTCACTGGTGTGAAGCGGATAAGGGGATTGATGCAATTTATGCAGCTGCTCAAGTGATAAGTGCCATTCATGATCTGAATGAAAGTTTTGGAAAACAGCATCCGGATGCAGGAAAATATATTGTGGGTACGGGTACGATCCATGGCGGTGAATATACGAATATTATTGCAGACCATGTGGTATTAAACGGAAATATACGCGCAGTTCATGAAGAAACTTACATGGCACTTGAGCACGAGCTAGAGAGATATCTGCAGGAAATTGAAAAGCAGACTGGCACACAGATTCGTATGGAATTTCCAAAAGATCCGGTATATGCATTTGCCAATGATGAGAAACTTACAGAGACAGCAAAGGCAGTGGGTGAAGAAGTATTCGGAGATAAATTTGTTCTGGAAGGAGAAGATGAGTTATTTCTTTCCGGTGACAACGCATACAGATATTTCAGAGAAACCAGAGGACTTTTCACAGTATTTCTTGCGGGAATACCAGGAGAAAATTATCCTCTGCATCATCCGAAATTTCAATTAGATGAGAGGATACTGCCGTACAGCGTGGAGACATTGTATAAGATTATAACTACATTATGAGTATTGCAATTTTGGGAAATAATGAAAAAAATTACCAAAAGGACTTGAAAACTGGATTGAAATAGTATAATATAAGACCATAAACAAATCAATGATGCATAGCAACTATAACTTATTAACGTTGAGTGACAGCAGGTTGCTGAATAGTGATGGACAAACTATATATTATAAAGAAAGAATCGAGGGCAGAAACATGAAGATTACAGATACCATTAAATATGTTGGAGTGAATGACCATCAGGTAGATTTATTTGAGGGGCAGTATGCGGTGCCAAATGGAATGGCATATAACTCCTATGTGATTCTGGATGACAAGGTTGCAGTTATGGATACTGTAGATGCCAATTTCAAACATGAATGGCTGGATAATCTTGAGCAGGCACTGGGCGGACGTAAGCCGGACTATCTGATCGTTCAACACATGGAGCCTGACCATGCAGCAAATGTAGCAAACTTTCTGGAAGTATATCCAGGCACTACAGTAGTAGCCAATGCGAAGACATTTGTAATGATCAAGAATTTCTTCGGACTGGATCTGGAAGGGCAGAAACTGGAAGTAGAGAATGGTTCTACACTGAGTCTGGGAAATCACAATCTTACTTTTGTATTTGCGCCAATGGTACATTGGCCGGAGGTTATGGTGACTTATGACAGCACAGATAAAGTTCTTTTTTCAGCAGATGGATTTGGTAAGTTCGGTGCTCTGGATGTGGAAGAAAACTGGGATGATGAAGCAAGAAGATACTTTATCGGTATTGTTGGTAAATATGGCGCACAGGTACAGAGACTTCTGAAAGTAGCAGCTACTCTGGATATTCAGATCATCTGTCCGTTACATGGTCCGGTACTTACAGAAAATCTGGGACATTATATCAGTCTTTATGATACCTGGTCCTCTTACACACCGGAGGAAGAAGGAATCGTAGTTGTATATACTTCTGTATACGGACATACCAAAGAAGCAGTCAATCAGTTTGTGGAGAAATTAAAGAGCAAGGGATGTCCGAAAGTAGTTGTTTATGATCTGGCAAGAGATGATATGTCTCAGGCACTCAGTGATGCATTCCGTTACAGTAAGCTGGTACTTGCAACTACTACTTATAATGCAGGAATCTATCCGTTTATGAATGACTTTATTACCCGTCTGGTGGAGCATAATTTCCAGAACCGTACGGTAGGCCTTATTGAAAACGGTTCCTGGGCACCTCTGGCAGCAAAAGTAATGAAAAATATGCTTTCTGAATGTAAGAAGATCAACTGGCTGG
>OHAA01001708.1_pt1 | contig 12342 bp, 14 predicted proteins | sample 1606051 | NCBI WGS metagenome assembly OHAA01 (sample SAMEA3541493, study PRJEB24748) | human gut metagenome | biome: human gut; feature: human-associated habitat; material: faeces | place: China | collected 2012
AGACATCTGCAAACCATGTCTCTTTGTCTTTTTGCGAAACTTATTCTACCTGACCGATTCAAACCTGCGGTATTCTGCTCCCAAACGGTTGAACTAAATTTTTTCTGTACGTTTCCAGCCATTTCCGATAGTTTCTGCTCGTTTTGGCGTACTCTCCGCACCTCTTAACTCCACTGTTTCCGTGTGTTCCGAAGCTGTCTGTGGTCAAACATGTGGTCAAAAAGCCCTTCTTGACCAGGTGCGGTATCCGCTGCCGCCGCCTGTCCAGAAGGGCTCTTTTTCATATTCAGGTTTTTGGTATTGTACCTCTGGAGCTGGTGGATTGCAACGGTTTTCTCTCCCGCTTTCAGGGTCCCTCCAGGCCCTTTTTCATGCCCAAAAAAGGAGTCATTTTCAGAGCCAAAACCGCCGAAAGCTTGCGTCGCTATATCAAAGAATAGGGCGGCGAAATTTCGCCTCAGCTGAATGGTAATTTTTTCTAATTTTTCAAGACGTAATCCGTTCAATCAAAGCCATCAAAATACGGGTTCTCCTCTGCCAGGCTCCGCAGCTTCTTTTTCAGCTCCGGCTCACCGAACCAGTCGCAGGCCTCATACAGCATCTTTTGTCCGGTGTCCCAGCAGGCACACTGGAAGATCTGCCTGGCCAGATGGTCGTCGGTTTTTAGCCGCTGCAGCAGCGGGCCCTGGACGAACTGATCCCGCAGGAGGCCGTCCATGTCCCAGCCCAAAAACTGATAGGCAACTTCCCTTTCCTGCAGCTTGTCTCCCACCGTATCCAACAGCAGCTTCATCATATCGATGGCTGCCTCCGGGTCTTTCTCTCCGGTCTCTGACAGAAGATCCTGAGTATCCATGTTCTCCAGTTCTTCTGCCGTCCAGCAGCTCACTGCTGCTGGAAAGGCCGCAATGAGCAGATCCCGGCAGGCCCACTCATCCTCGGAAAAATCCCACCGGCGCACCATTTCCTCCAGTTCAGCACGGGAGAAACTACGTGGTGGCTCTTCTTCATCGGAAGTATCCGTCACTGTGATAGAGAGCCGAACGGAAGGCGCAGCCGCATGCACCAGCTTGGCCTTTTCCGTGGGTTGAAGAGATGAAATCTCTCCAAAATCACCGCAATAACCGCACTCCCAGCGATTTCCCCGTACCATCACAGGACTGCCGCAGTGCGGACAACGAATCGATGCCATGGCAGATTTCCCCTCTTTTTATCTGTTTAACATCCAAACAATGCCGGCAGCTGTGCGTTCTGCGGCATGGTTATAGTGATTGCCTGGGTTCAGCTGGAGTACCGTATCAATGCCCTTGCTCTGGTAGAAGGCATGAATCTCCCCCTGTGTTCTGTTAGACGCTTTGAAGAACCGTGTTTCTGGTCTTGCTCTCCTTATCTCCCAGGAAGCAGCACTCGGGCCAAAATATTGGCTGTAGTGCCATACATGAGGTCGTTCACTGGTCTCTTTCTTAAAAAACTTTTGACTATCGTCAGCAAGACGATATTTCATATATGATGACTTCTTTTAGATTTTATACGAGCAAGATGCGGAGTAGTCAGTCTGCCCACCGGTTACTGCGCTTTTTATATGTAAATCCATTTTATTGTCACTTAGTATCCAAACGGTTTCCGTAAACGCTCTTAATGCTTTATCTTTCCAATTAACTGACTACGCAAGTAAGGACGAATTGAAGCAACAATGATAGCGCGAATCTTTTTCTCCTGGCTAAAAGTGATGGAAGATTTATCTTTTTTATTAAACATTTTCAAAAAGAATTCATAATCGTCATATCCGTCGTAACCATTATATTCACAATCAAATGCCCCATTTTCATATAGCTTTTCTAGAATCTTTCGCGAGAAGAACTCTGGCGAAAGGGAAATGAACTGCTTGTTTTCCACTGCATGGTACAGTTTGAACATTTTTTCTCGAACTGCCGCCTCGTCATCCAAATCATCTCGACCGAATTTCTTAATGCAGGAACTTCCAATGGGAAATAGAGTATTCCCGTTCGTAACATTTTCGATGGTGAATAGATAGTACAAATGCTCCTTGCCACAAATACATGATTCGCTTAACGTATCATCCTCTTCGCAATCAGCGATTTCCCATTCCGTTACAGCAGTATCCCAATCATTTGCTGTAGATAATTCAAGGACTCTTTTTATAAGTCGTTCCCCGTAAACGCTGGCCATAAATATTATACCTCCTTTCCCTGTTTGCATTTTTGCTATAAAGTAAAGTATGGTTATTTATTGTGCTTAATTTTAATTGCTGGAAAATCAAGAATTTTTGAAGTAGATAATGTGCCAGCTGGGAGATCAAGTAAATACTCGATTTCTGTTGAATCAATGCTCAATCCATACTCTACAGATAATTCATCCATAAACTCTTTAGCCGTAAAAACATTTTCCTGAAGCAGCATCATAACAGACGCCTTCAACAGTGCTGGAGAAGCTGTAATAAGTACATCGTCCAGCGGCTCTTCTTTCCTTTGGCCACGCCGCTGCATGATTCTAATCAACGACTGATAGTCCTCTTTAGAGATTATGGCAAGCTTTTCAGCTCTTCGAATCATGGCTGCAATAGAAACTTTCCATTTCTTCTTAAGTTGTTTGTAGTAAACGATTGTCTGTGGGCCAGCTTCTGCATCTTTTCTAAAGGTATCTTCCGGGAGCAAAAAAGCTGCCGCAAATTCATTTGCTTCACGCTCTCTGCACTTGAATTCTTCTTTTGAAAGGTCTTCAATATCTTCGCTCCATTCGTGTAGGCAAATATGTCCGAGTTCATGAGCAATATCAAAGTGAATCCGTGCAGCAGATGTTTTATTATTGGAATATGCTATAAGATAAGTTGGTGTATCAGATGTCCCTACCAGCTGACTAAACGCATCAACGTCATCCGTACTCGTAGAAAAAGAAGTGACTAAAATGCCGTGTTGTTCCACAATAGATATGATGTTGTCAATTGGATCACGACCAAGTCCCCATGCGTCTCTTAATGCATAGGCTGCTTCTTCAGGAGTAACGCCTTCGGCGAAATTAGGTGGTTCATATGTCGGAAAAGAAATGTAATCCTGCAACAGTGAATATATCTGAGAAAGAAAACTCATTTTTACAATTTGTTCGCTGCGGTATTTCTTATTGGTGGTAAGGAGTGATCGAAAATATACTGTACTTTCTGTAGTAGGTACTGGATGTTCATAAAAGAATTTAACAGGAAACCTAAGCACACGTGATAAACGTTCAACAAGTTCTTTTCCCGTTGGTTGACTTTTAGAAATCTCATACATTGAAAGTGTCTGGCGCTGACAACCGACTTGCTCTGCTAATTCGGCAACAGTTAGGCCTCGATATATACGTGCTTTTTTCAAGCGCTCACCATTAAACTGAGCTTTCATATGGAGTGCTCCTCTTTTAAACAGTAATTGTTGATTGGCTAATTATCTGTACTTTCAGGATGTCATATAAGGATTGCCGCTTTGGCAATCCTTATATGGTCAATCTATTAGTCGTCTTTTTGGAAAGGAATTTCTGTGTTCTTTCTTTTGGGTTTGCCCTTCTTACGAGCCATTGCTTTTGCCGTAAGAGAAAGTCCACGTCCCGGCTTGTTTTCCGGTGCTGTAGGATCAGATACTTTCTCTACAACAATGCTTTCATCAGCGTTGATGTACTTAGACCAGTCTTGTTCGCTTCCCTGGGCAATATCCAGTGAGGGGGTAACCATAACCGCACGGATATGTGTCAGACGATATCCTGCTGTATCAAACAACACTAGCACATGGTGACGAACGAAACCCGCGTCGCTTCCCAAATCACGTAACAGCGTCTGAACTAACTCTGCAAGTCGTTCTTCATCGGAGAACTCGTGAGGAATGATACAGAGTTGTTGTTGGTCTACCAGAAGATCTTGATTGAACTGGCGAGCCAGCATATCGATATAGTGCATCCGCTTGCGCTGGCGTTGCCGTTTTTGCAATTCTGCAAATCGTTTTTCGCGCATGAAAGTGAGTATGCACTGTGTGGACTTTTCAAAAACCACTAACATTTCCCATGGGCCACGATGTGCCTTTGCAACGGTGCAGTCCTTTGTATCCAGGGTCTTAATCACATTTGTGTTCAGCAAATCCCAGATGCGAGAGGGAACGCTGTTTCGTGTTTGAAGGTCATTGCGCTGGATGTCAGCTTGAATGTCATCGCCAACGGCATCTTCTACGCAACGAACAACTTTGGAAACCAGTTCAGCAGAAAAGGAAAGCGTGTTCGTGTGCATACTGCACCTCCTTGCGAATTTTGACTTTATAATAGGCTTTTTAACCAAAAATGTCAAGCGCAATATTTAAGTAACCCTCTTTAACTTCTGCACTACAATGTAAAAGGCTATATTCTAGGGCGAGAGACACTTATCTCATCTATGTCTAAGCCAGCAAATGCCGGCAGCTGTGCGTTCTGCGGCATGGTTATAGTGATTGCCTGGGTTCAGCTGGAATACCGTGTCAATGCCCTTGCTCTGGTAGAAGGCATGAATCTCTTCTGTGTTCTGTCGGACACTTTGAAGAACCGTGTTTCTGGTCCTGCTCTCCTTATCTCCCAGGGAAAAGTACATATGATCTGGCCAACGCTTTGGTTCATGGGAGAAGATGTACTCCTTCATTCCGGAAAACCAGAGAGATCCAGACATGCTGCCCACACAGGAAAACAATTCCGTTTGGTAAATGCTGTACAGTGCAAACAGCCCGGCCAGGGAGTAGCCAGCAATCCCACGCCAGCAAGGGACTCCAGTAATTTTCTTCTCTGCCGTTGGGATAATTTCCTCAGTCAGGAGCCGCAGATAATCGTCCGCACCGCCAGTGCAGGGGGCAGCATTTTTAAAAGCAGGCGGGCTATCCCAGGGAACCATATCGTGGTTCCAATCCAGATCGCTGATGGCTACTAAAGTAAATGGTGGGCAGCTAGTAGCCTGCGCGGCCTCGTAGACCTTCTGCCCTTCATTGGAGAAAGAATTGAGATAGATGATAGGAGCTCCCGGTTCAACACACTGATAGATTTCTATAGTCTTACCACTTATTGAAAATCTGTGCATCTGAGCCCACCCGCTTCCTACTTTGATCCAGGGTATTTGCCAACATATTGATATTCTCTTATTGTACTGCAAAGGCCCTATAGATACAATAAGCCTAGGATAACACTCTTACTTTCATCTTAAAAAAACTAAAATCATGCTTATACACGATTTTCTTGCGAGCTTTTTCTAAATGTGTTACCATTATATGTAATAGGAAACAGCCCTTGGCGGTATGACCACGTAAAGCTAATGCTCTGCCGCATGGCAGAGCATTTTTACTGATTTGCATATTAAGCCACTCAAAGCTGTACAATTTCGAATATTTCTGACGGGTAGGAGATGCACTAGTAGTCGGAGGCCAGTATGACGAATCAATTTCTAACAAATTACACAGAAATCACCTTTTTGGAAAAGCTTAAGGAGAATCTGCGCCGGTGTAGTTCCTTTTGCTTTTCGGTCAGCTTTATTAAAAAGGCTGGCCTGGTTCTGCTGTTCAAAGATATAGAGTCTGCTGTGGAGAGAGGATGTACTGGTCGGATCATTACCTCTACTTATCAGAATTTCACCGATATCGAGTCTCTAAAAAGTTTCTTTTCGCTCATGGGCCAATATTCCAATTTCCAATGCCACCTGGATTATGAGTGTTTCCATGATTCGAGCTATGCTACTCTTGGATACCATTCCAAGGGGTATCTATTTGAGTTCAACGACCACCAGGAAGTCATCGTAGGCCCCTCAAATATTACCCGGTACGCACTGCTCAAAAATATTGAGTGGGATGTAGTAGTGCAGGATGAAGCTGTATATCAGCAAGCCATGGCGGAATTTGAGGATAAGTGGAACGCCACTCATTTGCTGAACTCAGAAATTTTGAATCTATATGCTAATAAGCTAAACTTTGCTATTGAGCGGTGGGATATGGATTATGATTTATCCGCCGCCCATATAAAGCCCAACTTTATGCAGCGCAAGGCCCTGAAAGAGCTGAACCGCTACCGAGCAGTCGGTACCAATCGAGCACTGGTGGTTGCGGCAGCAGGCAGCGGAAAAACGTATTTAGCGGCTTTTGACGCGTTAAATTTTAACCCCAAACGACTGCTCTATGTAGTACACGAGGGGTCTATTTTAAAAAAGTCTCTGGAGACATTCCAGGATGTTTTTGGTAGCGCTGTATCCTACGGTATATATAGCGGGACCAGTAAGGAATCCGATGCGGACTTTGTCTTTGCTACGAATATCACCATGTGTAAAACCCTGGAGCTTTTTCGTAAGGACGAATTTGACTATATTATCATTGACGAATGTCATCACGCTACCGCTGAGACCTATAAGAAAATTATTGCTTATTTTGAGCCAGAGTTTTTACTTGGGCTCACCGCTACTCCTGAACGGATGGATAATCAGGATGTCTTTGAGCTATTCGACAAAAATGTGCCCTACGAACTACACCTTCGAGATGCAATTGTCAATGACCTGGTGGTGCCATTCAAATACTATGGCATCCGGGATTCCCTGGTGGACTATGGCTTAACTACCAAAGAAGAGCGGCGGCTGATCGCTCAAATGGCTGATGACCAGCATTGCGAATTTATTTCGGCACAGATAGAAGCCCACCGTCCACAAGGTAAGTTGAAAGCCCTAGCCTTTTGCCGCAATGTTACCCATGCCCGCATGATGTGCGAAGTGATGGGAGAACGGTATCACACTGCTTACCTAACCGGACGAAATGACATTGGAGAATGGATTCGTGCCTATAATGATCTGCAAAGTGATAGTACTTCGCTTGAAATACTTTTTACTGTAGATATTCTCAATGAAGGCGTGGATATTCCCGGTGTGAATATGGTGCTGTTCCTGCGCCCTACTGAGTCCTCTACCATTTTTATTCAGCAGCTTGGTCGTGGCTTGCGAAAGTACGATAACAAGTCCTATGTAACTGTGCTGGACTTCATTGGAAACAGCTATAAACGCAGTGTACAGATTGCTTTTGCACTATCCTCACTGGCGGAAAATTTTGTGGTAGAAAAGCGTTTGATGGCCTCACTGGTGCGTGATGATTTCACGGCATTGGGTCTCTCAGAGTACGGTGTTGAAATACACATTGATGATCTGAGCAAAGAAGAAATTTTAGATTTTATTGACCAGGAGAACTTCAATGCGATCAAGTACCTGAAGCAAGATTATTTTAATTTCAAAAAATATATAAACTCCGAATTTTATCCTCGTCATACAGACTACCTAAACAACGACTGCGCCCCGGATCTAATTCGATTCATGAGTATCAAAATCGGCGGCAAAAAGACTGGCTGTTACTATAATTTTCTCGCAGGAATTAGAGAAGAGCATCTGCCAGTATTCACAGAAGAACAGGTGACGTTCATTGGCTATCTTTCCGGCCTACTTCCCCTGGTACGCCCACATGAATTTGAGATTGTCCGTTGTTTGATGAACGGCACCAATAGCATCGTAGAAATTGATCGAGAATTGACGCAAAAGATCCGTGGTTATAAGGAGGCACAGCTGGAGCATGCCTTGCAATTTTTGAAAGTAGTAACTAAGACCAACAACGAGCTGTCCCTGTGCACCAAACTGGATGACCAGCTGCGGGAGTATGTGGATGACCTTCTGACTTATGGCATCACACGCTACTATGTCGACTATGGAGAGGAAACTGGATTCAAGTTATGGCAGAACTACCGCATGGATCAAGTGCAGCTAAAGCTACTGAAAAATCCAGGCTATACAGCGGTTGGAACCTACTACTACGATGACTACGTAGTAATTTTTGCTTCATTAAAAAAGGACCTGCCGGAAGCGGATAAGCTCAATTACAAAGACAAATTTTTACAGCCAGACGTATTTCAATGGGAATCCATGGCCCATTTGCCTCAGACAGATTTGTCCAAATTAAAGTCCAGCAGCTATGCTCATCTATTTATCCGCAAGGTATCCAGTGAAAACGGTATTGTTCTACCCTTTACCTATGTAGGCAAAGGAAAACTGCACAACTGCCGTAAGACGGAAAATGGAAATGGCACCTATCTCTTTGATGTGGCTATGGAGCATAAATTACCGGATTATTTGCAATATGATTTTGGACTCACAAAATAATGGAACAACTTGAATTATCCGCTCAAAACGCCGGACCATTGCAATTGAAATTAAGCAGAATCCTTTGCATCGTTATCCGGGCTTCATTCGGAATGAAGGGCAAAGATATTCTCAGGTTTGTGGATGAAAAGCAAGCATGGATTGGAAAACGCCTGCAAATTGCAAGGACTCGTAGGGCTGAAACAGAGCCGCTTTTTCAACGGAAGAAATCCGCACTCTGGCGGGAGCTGCTTTGAAAGATACCTCCAGGCGTGTGGCAAAGTATGCTTCAATCGTCGGAGTGACAATAGGACGGATCACCATCCGCAGTCAAAGAAGGCACTGGGACTCTTGCTCAGCCAAGGGCAATTTGAACTTTAATTGTCTGTTGATGCTCTATTCGGAGGAAGTGCGGGATTATGTGGTAAGGCACAAATTGTGTCACTGGAAAGAACTAAATCATTCTCCAGCTTTCTGGGCTCAGGCGAAAAGTGTATTGCCCGGATACAAAGAGCAATATCCCAAGCTGAAAGAAAATGGGAGCAAAATCATTGGGAGGCTTAAAGCATGACAGAGGTAGTTGCAGCCCTGATTTGGGATCAGGATAAGTTTATGATTTGTCAGCGCCCCGCCAATAAGGCAAGAGGGCTTCTGTGGGAGTTTGTTGGCGGCAAAGTAGAACCTGGTGAGACAAAAGAGCAAGCGCTCATTCGGGAATGTCAGGAGGAACTGGCCATCACGCTGGATGTAGGTGAGGTATTCATGGATGCAGTCCATGAATACCCGGATTTGACTGTCCATCTAACTTTGTTTCATGCAACCATCCGGGAAGGCACTCCGCAGAAACTCGAGCACAACGACATCCGTTGGATTACGGTAAATGAGATTGATCAATATGCATTTTGCCCAGCAGATGTGGCGATATTGGAGCATTTAAAAGGGAGCACCTATATTGACAAATAGTTAGGGGGAGGTCAATGGAAAATCTATCATTATTTGATACGTCAGAAGGTATTCAGGAACAGATCCATGCTCAGCCGTTGGCATCTCTCGATGTTGTCAAAATGGAGTTTGCCGGTGCGGAAACACTTTCATGGCAGGAATTGTTTTCTGGATTTGACACATTACATGCCATTACATATTCTTCAGGCATCGATTTCGTTTATCAGCTCATTGATCTCTTCGAAAAGGCCGAAATTCTATTTGGCTGCGACGAGGTAATCTCCTTCTCTCTGCAAGAAGTTATGGCCTATCAATGTAAGATGATAGAGCGTATGCGAGATACTGCCAGCAAAATGAAGCTGGATCTGGTTTCTCGTATTGAGGATGGTACACTGCGCTTTTATGTGGCACGCAGCGTGTTGTCTCACGAGAAAATCTATCTATTATCCAATAAAGATGGGCGTAAACGTGTAATTATGGGTTCGGCTAATCTCTCTCGTTCAGCATTTGGCGGATATCAGCGAGAGAATATTTGTTATGTGGACGGCGATGCCGCTTATGATTGGTACTGGGATTGCTACTGCCAGCTCCGGGAAAATTGTACTGATCAAATTGCAAAAGAAACCTTGCTCTGCGCTGACGCTGGAGAACATCTAGAAGAATTGCCGATTGCCAGAACCATCAAAGCCAAGAAAGCCCTAATCCTGCAGCCCGCCGAAGAAGTAAAAGATGAAGTGCGATTTGTCCTCGACGTAAAGAATCTTGCAGGTAAGTTTGCACCGTCTGTGCCGAAGCCAGATAAAAAGGGAAAGTTGATGCTTTCTCCAGAAAAAATAAAGTCAATTCGCCGACAAGTGGTAGCGGCACAGACTCAAGAGAAAGAACTACAAAGTGAATACCCACAGTTGGAAGTGTTTCCTGATGAGTTAATGGTGCGGCTCAATGACGTTGAATTAAATCTGTACCCATCCAGAGCAGAGATTGAGAAAGATGTTGCTCTGTTCCGAAAATATATGGACGGTTACGAAAAGTTCCACGGCGATGTAACGGGGATGCAAAGACGCTACTTTGAATTCGCCAACTGGTTTTTCTGCTCCCCCTTTATGGCCTGCATGCGGGATATGGCAGTACACTATAATCAAAATTTACTTCCTTACCCTGTGTTTGGTCTGGTATATGGGCAAAGTAAGGCAGGGAAAACCAGTTTCTTGGAAACGCTCCTGAAAATGATGATCGGGCAGAAAACGAAAATTTCTGCGCCTGAGTTTACTCGTTCCAGCATTGAGGCCTTGAAACGCACTGTAAAAGGTGCACCGATCATTGTAGACGACTTGACCAACTCCCGGTTCAATCAACATGCCATTGAAACCATCAAAAATGATGATTTCGGTGTGGCGGACAGACTACTGCATTATCCAGCGGTTGTTATCAGTGCAAATGAAGATGTAAAAGCCGTTGCGCCAGAGGTAATCCGACGCACCGTAATTTGCAGGGTACAGGCAGGTCTTACCAATACGGAAGTCATGCGCAGCAGTGTAGTGCGCACCGTACAGCGCGAGGTAGGAACTGCCTTGTACCGGGAATATCTGCGGCGGATGCTGGCAATTGTGTCAGATCTATTGGAAGAAATGAAGAATGATGAATCTGAGAGCGCACCAGATATTCTTGCGGAATCCTCTCAGGTGTTGGTGGATATCTTCCAGGAGTATTCTGAAACACCTTGTCCTGAATACATACGTCTTCTTACCTTAGAAGACTATTTCAGCGAAAAAGTAACCGGAAGCTATGCAATAAAAACCATTCGTAATGCCTGGGATACCAGCCGGTCATCTTTTGAAATTTCAGAGCGAAATAACGAGATCCGGTATAATGCTGGAGCCACTTGGGAAGCTGACCGCATTCTAAAAGAACTTCCCGAAACACTGGAAGCCCATAAATCCAGGGAGTGGGTCGTAATGAATCTGGAAGAAGCTAAGACATTTTTTGATATTCCATTCAAAAAATCCTGGCTTGATCACTTCCAAAAGAGGTGAAACAATGAAACAATACCACAAGCTCGTCCGCGACCGAATCCCAGAGATCATCGAAGCGGACGGTAAAACCTGCGTCTGCGAAATACTCTCTGACGAGGACTACCTCTCTCTCCTGGATCAAAAACTGAACGAGGAACTGGCTGAATATCAGGAAAGCAAGTCTCTGGAGGAACTAGCCGACCTTCTGGAAGTGATCCACGCAGTCGTGAAAGCCCGCGACTGGACGCTGGAAGAACTGGAGCAAGTGCGGGCAGATAAGGCCGCCAAACGGGGCGGGTTCGCGAAAAAGATTCTACTGAAGGAAGTGCTGGAATGAGCGAAGCAACGATCCAAGATTCAGTGGCAGCAAAAATCAAGGCACTTTACGAAATATCTCATGATCTGGAGGAACTATTCCCTGGACGGCACTATACGCCGGATGGCCATATGATCGGGAGCATCGGAGAGGCCTTGGCGGCCAGCTATTATAACCTGGAACTTTTCCCCGCCTCAGAAAAAACTCACGATGCCAAAGCGCCGGACGGCCGTTTGGTGCAGATCAAAGCGACACAAATCAACCGTGTTGCTCTTTCCAGTGAGCCAGAGTGGCTGCTCGTGCTGAAAATACATGAAGACGGCACTTTTTCTGAGGAATACAATGGCCCCGGTAAACTGGCCTGGGATCATTGCGGGGAACTGCAGAAAAACGGTCAGCGGCCTATCTCTTTGGCAAAACTGCGAGAACTCCAAACAGCGATCCCGCAGTCTGATCGACTAAAACAAACGATGTGAGGTGACCTCCATGTCTACTTACCGCTCCGCCTCCGGCAGCAGTGCCGAGGATCTGTTCATTGAACTGTTCTCCGACACTTTCGGTGCCGAGAAAGCCGGCTATCTCTATTCCCAGTACCCCTTCTCCGATATCTACCAGAACAGCCGGTTTGCCGACTTTTTGATTGAGAATGGCGGACGGAAGGTGGCCATTGAGATCGACGATGAGGCCTCCCACAATCCGAAGCTGGTCTCTCAAGACAAATTCTACGATGACCTGCTCAAGCAGAACAGCATGATTTACCTGGGCTGGGATGTGTATCGCTGGGCGGTGCGGCAGATGCAGCAGCAGCCGGAGACCGTGAAGGACGAGCTGCGGGTATTTCTGGGACAGCACCCCAGCTTCAAGGAGATCGAGGACTACCTCCCCACCCAGCGGGGCAAGTCTCTGGCCGGCTCCAAGCTGGA
>OHAA01001709.1_pt1 | contig 12340 bp, 10 predicted proteins | sample 1606051 | NCBI WGS metagenome assembly OHAA01 (sample SAMEA3541493, study PRJEB24748) | human gut metagenome | biome: human gut; feature: human-associated habitat; material: faeces | place: China | collected 2012
GTGTGGATGAAGCACTGGCGGGTCACGCAAAACGCGTGGACGTTATTTTACATGCTGACCAGTCGTTAGAAGTTATTGACGATGGGCGCGGGATGCCGGTGGATATTCACCCGGAAGAGGGTGTACCGGCGGTTGAACTGATTCTTTGCCGTCTGCATGCAGGCGGGAAATTCTCTAACAAAAATTACCAGTTCTCTGGCGGCCTGCATGGCGTGGGGATTTCGGTGGTTAACGCCCTGTCGAAGCGCGTAGAAGTTAACGTGCGCCGCGATGGTCAGGTTTATAACATCGCCTTTGAAAATGGCGAAAAGGTGCAGGATTTACAGGTTGTCGGCACTTGCGGTAAACGCAATACTGGTACCAGCGTGCACTTCTGGCCGGATGAAACCTTCTTTGACAGCCCGCGATTTTCTGTTTCACGCCTGACGCATGTGCTGAAAGCCAAAGTGGTACTGTGCCCCGGCGTTGAGATTACCTTTAAAGATGAGATCAACAACACCGAACAGCGCTGGTGCTATCAGGACGGTCTGAATGATTACCTGGCGGAAGCGGTAAACGGTTTACCGACGCTGCCAGAAAAACCGTTTATCGGTAATTTCGCTGGCGATACTGAAGCTGTGGACTGGGCGCTACTGTGGCTGCCGGAAGGCGGTGAACTGCTGACCGAAAGCTACGTCAACCTTATCCCAACGATGCAGGGCGGTACCCATGTTAACGGTCTGCGTCAGGGCCTGTTGGACGCGATGCGTGAGTTCTGTGAATACCGCAACATTCTGCCGCGCGGTGTAAAGTTGTCGGCGGAAGATATCTGGGATCGCTGCGCCTATGTGCTGTCAGTAAAAATGCAGGATCCGCAGTTTGCCGGGCAGACCAAAGAGCGTCTCTCTTCGCGTCAGTGCGCGGCATTCGTTTCTGGCGTGGTGAAAGATGCCTTTATCCTGTGGCTGAACCAGAACGTTCAGGCGGCGGAGTTGCTGGCAGAGATGGCGATTTCCAGCGCCCAGCGTCGTATGCGTGCGGCTAAAAAAGTGGTGCGTAAAAAGCTGACCAGCGGCCCGGCGCTGCCTGGCAAACTGGCTGACTGTACCGCGCAGGATCTTAACCGTACCGAACTGTTCCTTGTGGAAGGTGACTCTGCAGGCGGATCTGCCAAGCAGGCGCGCGATCGCGAATATCAGGCGATCATGCCACTGAAAGGTAAGATCCTTAACACCTGGGAAGTCTCTTCCGACGAAGTGCTGGCTTCGCAGGAAGTGCACGATATTTCGGTAGCGATCGGTATCGATCCTGACAGCGACGATCTGAGCCAGCTTCGTTACGGCAAAATCTGTATCCTCGCGGATGCGGACTCTGATGGTCTGCACATTGCCACGCTGCTCTGCGCTTTGTTCGTAAAACATTTCCGCGCGTTGGTGAAACACGGTCACGTTTACGTCGCACTGCCACCGCTCTACCGTATTGATCTCGGGAAAGAGGTTTATTACGCGCTGACGGAAGAAGAGAAAGAGGGCGTACTTGAGCAATTAAAACGCAAGAAAGGCAAGCCGAACGTCCAGCGTTTTAAAGGTCTGGGGGAAATGAACCCGATGCAATTGCGCGAAACCACGCTTGATCCGAACACTCGCCGTCTGGTGCAGTTGACTATCGATGATGAAGACGATCAGCGTACTGACGCGATGATGGATATGCTGCTGGCGAAGAAACGCTCGGAAGATCGCCGCAACTGGTTGCAAGAGAAAGGCGACATGGCGGAGATTGAGGTTTAAAGGAAAGAACATTGCCCGGTCAGGATGGCCGGGCAAACAAGGCAGGATTAAATCCCTGGCTGCAGAATACGGATATTCATCTCCAGCACGTCGCCTTTTACGGCTTCGCTATACGCCTTCATGTGCGGGGTTTGCAGATGCGCTTCAAGGTGCGCGATGCTTTCCCACTGCTCAATCATCACGATAGAATCCGGTGCCATAGACTGGAAACTCACGCCAGCAGCGCAATCCACCATTGGCGCATAGCCGTGGCAACCTTCTTCTTTCAGTACGGTTGGAACGATTTTAGCAAACTGATCCAATACCGCCTGACGGTGATGTTGACCAGGACGAGTACGGATTTCTGCGATTACGGTAAGCATGGTTAACTCCTTCTAAAGCCTGAGCTCTAGTTAACCAAAAATTTCCACAAGATGCTTGCGATATTCTTCAGTATAGCGGGTAACATCAGGCATTTTTATCACGTCATTAGCGATAAATGTCGGCAGCGGTTCCATACCGAGGAATTGGTTTGCTTTATGGAACGGCAGATACACACCGTCAACGCCAACGCCGTGGAAGAACTGATCTTTTTCGGTGAAGGCTTCCATTGGTGCGTTCCAGGTCAGAGAAAGCATATATTTTTTGCCCTGTACCAGGCCGCCGGAACCGTATTTTTTCGACGGATCTTTGCGGGTACGACCATCGCTGGCATACAGCGTCCCGTGACCTTCGGTGAATACATCATCAATGTATTTTTTCACTGTCCACGGCGCGCCCATCCACCAGCCTGGCATCTGCCAGATCACCACATCAGCCCAGAGAAAGTTTTGTACTTCCGCTTTGACATCGTAGTCGCTGTCGGCGCGAACGATGCGAACATCATGCCCGAGGTCGCGCAGTGTGCCATCCGCGACTTCGGTCAGGGTGTCGTTCAGTTGACCATTGGAGTGGGCGAATTTTTTCGCGCCGTTGATAATCAGGGTATTGCTCATTTTTTAACCTCAAAGTGAGACGTTTGCCGACTATAGTACGTCACAGAGCGGTACGGTGAAATTAGCAAAATGTGCAAAGTCTTTTGCGAATTTAGCAAAAGTCTGATCTAGCTCTGACTCACCGATGCAGGATAAATATTTTCTGAAAATGACAATACTGATAGCCATTCCTCATAATTATTACTCGCACCGGAATAATTTACACGTTTGGTTCGGTTTTTTTGGGGATTGAAAATATGGCTTTGAATAAGTAAAAGATGAAAGTATCAACGTGTCATGTTGATAATTATAAATGGATTTTTATGAGCGTACTGATATATGTTAAAGCAGAAAATTAAAACAATATTTGAAGCATTGCTATATATAATGCTTACTTATTGGTTAATAGATTCTTTTTTTGCTTTCAATAAGTATGACTGGATGCTTGAGTCGGGAGGAAATATTTGCAGTATACCTTCCGTTTCAGGCGAAGATCGTATATTGCAAGCAATGATTGCAGCATTTTTTCTTCTTACGCCACTTATTATTCTTATCTTAAGAAAACTCTTTATGCGGGAAATGTTCGAGTTTTGGGTATATGTATTCTCGCTCGGTATTTGTCTGGTTTGTGGTTGGTGGCTTTTTTGGGGACGGTTTATATTTTGCTATTAGTAAAATCTATGAGAGTCGTTTTAACGGCTCTCATAGACAGAGAAGTTACCAGCTTACCTTCGCCTCAAATCCACCTTGTTCCGCATTCCCAAATTCAACATTCATGCCATGCAATTTGGCGATTCGCTGGACAATCGATAGCCCAAGCCCGCTGCCGGTAGCGGTTTGTCCGGGTGGGCGATAGAAGCGTTCGCCAATTCGCGCCAGTGCCTCTGGTGTCACACCGGGGCCGTTATCCCTCACGATGAAATTATCAGCATTCAGCGTGACGTCTACCACGCTGCCCTGTGGACTGTAGCGCACGGCGTTATCCAGCAAATTTCGCACCAACAAACTTAGCAATAGCGGTTGCCCGGTGCGTTTGATGCTGTGGGCATTGAGTGTCAGTCGCACGTCAATTTTCGCCTGCTGCGCCGTGTGGTAAATATCCATCACCGACGATTGCAGGAGATCTTCAAGCGGGATCTCCGCGACGTCCTGAAGGTTATCCAGTGAGTCCAGCCGCGATAGCGTGAGCAGTTGATCAACCAGACGAGTAGCGCGATCGATCCCGGAATGTAATTGGAGCAGTGCTTTTTTCCGCGCCTGCGGATCATCGTCAGAGAGCTGCGCAACTTCGGTTTGCACTTTCAGCGCCGTTAACGGGCTACGAAGTTCGTGAGCTGCGTCGGAGGTAAAGCGTCGTTCACGAACCATCATCGCATGTGTGCGGGCGAACAGTTGATTTAGCGACTCAACCAGTGGCCGCACTTCGCTGGGTACGCCAGTCGCGTTTAGTGGTTTTTCCGAGTCAGGGTCACGCATACGTAGTGCCAGCGCCAGTTTGTTCAGCGGCGCGAGTTCACGACCCAGTAGTACCATCATGATGATTAACATAATCGGCAGTGCGACCAGCCACGGGATCAATTGCCCGGCAACAATCGCCAGCGCCATGTCTTCACGGTATTCCCATTCCTGGCCAACAACGATGCGATATTTGCCATCAGGTGAGGTCATCCAGACAAAACGCCAAGGATCGTCTTCACCGACCAGTTGCCCGTCAGCAAAACCTTCCCGTTGATAGCTATAGGGAATATCTTCTCCGTTATCGCCATCATTAAGGACCATTCTGCCGTCGTGGGTAAAGATGGCAAAGGTCAGCGCATCGTCATCAACATGACCGTGTTTTAATCTATTTGGCGTCTGTGCCATGCGATCCGCCGCGTTGATTTCGTTGAGATCGAGCGTACTTAACCGCTTGGCAAACAGCATCAGTTGGGTGTCGAACAATTCATCGACGTTATCCGTTGTTTGTTTCCAGGCGACAAAGCTGGAAAGCAGCCAGGTCACCGAGGCCAGAATTAAAAAGATTAGCGTCAGCCTGACGCGCAGACTAAGACGTTGGGTAAATTTCATTTCTCACCTAATGTGTAGCCAATACCATGCACGGTACGAATAAAATCACTACCGAGTTTGCGTCGCAGATGATGCACATGCACTTCAACGGCATTACTGGTGACCTCTTCGTCCCAGGTATACAGTTTCTCTTCAATCAGTTTGCGCGGCAGTACCCGACCAGCGTTACGCATCAGTAATTCCAGCAGGGCAAATTCTTTTGGTTTCAGTGTTAAGGGTTCGCCAGCCAGCGTGGCGATACGTTTGCCGGGGTCGAGCATGACGTTACCGTGGCGCAGCTCGTTGCTGGCCTGGCCGTTGGTTCGGCGCATCAGAGCTTCCAGCCTGGCGGCGACTTCTATCAACGCAAAAGGTTTACACAGATAATCGTCAGCTCCCAGACGCAGCCCTTCTACACGTTCCGCCAGCGCATCGCGCGCGGTCAGGATCAGTACCGGCTCACGCTGACCTTTTTCTCGCCATTTGCGCAAAATATCGCGACCATCCATGCCTGGTAAGGTTAAATCCAGGATCACCGCATCATAAGGTGCGCTATAAAGCGCCTCTTTTCCCTGACGACCTTGTGTAAACCAGTCGACGCTAAAACCCATTTTACTAAGGCCCGTTTTGATGCCGTCGCCAATCAGCATGTCATCTTCTATCAGTAAAATTCGCATTTTTTCATCCCTGCGATAACCGTATTTGCTGCCAGTAAACCGTGTTGTAACGCGCTCTGTACAGCACTAAATTTTATTTTTTTCCCTTAAGAAGTTGTTAAGGACTATCTTGTTAAATGCTCGGAAACAGACATTAAAGGGAGTAATAAACATGAAAAAATTCGCAGCAGTAATCGCAGTAATGGCCCTGTGCAGCGCACCGGTGATGGCAGCAGAGCAGGGCGGTTTTTCTGGCCCATCGGCAACGCAAAGTCAGGCCGGAGGATTCCAGGGGCCGAACGGCAGCGTAACGCCTGTAGAAAGCGCAAAATCCCTGCGTGACGACACCTGGGTAACCCTGCGCGGCAATATCGTTGAACGCATCTCTGACGATCTCTACGTGTTCAAAGATGCCAGCGGTACTATCAATGTTGATATCGACCACAAACGCTGGAACGGCGTGACGGTGACGCCGAAAGATACGGTTGAGATTCAGGGTGAAGTCGATAAAGACTGGAATTCTGTTGAAATTGACGTCAAACAGATCCGCAAAGTAAATCCGTAATTGTTACCGCTCCCGGGACGCGTTCCCGGGAATAATTTCGCAGGGAGGCAAAATGACAAACCTGACACTGGATGTAAACATTATCGATTTCCCATCAATACCTGTGGCGATGTTGCCGCACCGCTGTAGCCCTGAATTGCTCAACTACAGCGTGGCGAAATTTATCATGTGGCGTAAAGAGACGGGGCTTTCTCCTGTTAACCAAAGCCAGACTTTTGGCGTCGCCTGGGACGACCCTGCCACCACCGCACCGGAAGCGTTTCGCTTTGATATCTGCGGCAGCGTTAGCGAACCGATTCCCGATAATCGTTATGGTGTGAGCAATGGTGAACTTACCGGTGGACGTTATGCCGTGGCCCGCCACGTTGGCGAGCTGGACGATATTTCACACACGGTATGGGGCATCATTCGCCACTGGCTGCCTGCAAGCGGCGAGAAAATGCGTAAAGCACCGATTCTGTTTCACTACACCAATCTTGCCGAAGGGGTGACAGAGCAGCGACTGGAAACGGATGTTTATGTGCCGTTGGCGTGATGCCTGACTCCAGCTTCCCTTATAAATTCCTGCTTCAAACTGGCGCTACTAATGCGCCACTTTCTTATATGGTCAATCACTTTCCTTAAAGAATACGTTTTGTGTGGTCACTATCTCCGTACATCTAACTAACCTTTTAGGTGCTTTTTCATTGCTGTAATTAACCTTTTAGGTTATAACTAAAGTAACAGGGAGGCGGGGGTTATGGAAAAACGCACACCACATACACGTTTGAGTCAGGTTAAAAAACTTGTCAATGCCGGGCAAGTTCGTACAACACGTAGTGCCCTGTTAAATGCAGATGAGTTAGGTTTGGATTTTGATGGTATGTGTAATGTTATCATTGGATTATCAGAGAGCGACTTTTATAAAAGCATGACCACCTACTCTGATCATACTATCTGGCAGGATGTTTACAGACCCAGGCTTGTTACAGGCCAGGTTTATCTTAAAATTACGGTAATTCATGACGTACTGATCGTCTCGTTTAAGGAGAAGTAATATGAAATGTCCGGTTTGCCACCAGGGAGAAATGGTTTCTGGCATTAAAGATATTCCATACACCTTCCGTGGACGAAAAACAGTATTGAAAGGTATCCACGGTTTATATTGTGTCCATTGCGAAGAGAGCATCATGAATAAAGAAGAGTCAGATGCTTTCATGGCGCAAGTAAAGGCATTTCGGGCTTCGGTGAATGCCGAAACAGTGGCACCTGAATTTATAGTGAAGGTTCGAAAAAAGCTCTCTCTTACCCAAAAAGAGGCAAGCGAAATTTTTGGGGGAGGTGTAAATGCGTTTTCGCGTTACGAAAAAGGCAATGCCCAACCTCATCCTTCCACAATCAAACTTTTACGTGTTCTGGATAAGCATCCAGAACTATTGAATGAAATCCGTTAATTAATGGAAAAGCGGGGGCAACTCGCTTTTTTCTTTACCGGAGTGTGAGCCAAATCACTCGCGATAAGTTTGAGCGAACAATGCCACAGGCGTATTGTTGTTGGGCTTATAATTTCTCCGGTAAGGAATACCATGTATACGCGAAATTTATTATGGCTGGTCAGCCTGGTAAGTGCGGCTCCTCTCTACGCTGCTGACGTTCCCGCCAACACACCGCTCGCCCCGCAACAAGTCTTTCGTTACAACAATCATAGCGACCCAGGTACGCTCGACCCGCAAAAGGTGGAGGAGAATACTGCCGCGCAGATTGTGCTGGATCTGTTTGAAGGTCTGGTATGGATGGACGGTGAAGGCCAGGTGCAGCCCGCTCAGGCTGAACGCTGGGAGATACTGGACGGCGGCAAGCGCTATATTTTCCATCTGCGTAGCGGTTTGCAGTGGTCCGACGGTCAGCCTCTGACGGCAGAGGATTTTGTCCTCGGCTGGCAGCGCGCGGTTGACCCGAAAACGGCAAGCCCTTTTGCTGGCTATCTGGCACAGGCGCACATTAACAATGCCGCAGCTATTGTTGCGGGTAAAGCAGATGTTACATCGCTGGGTGTCAAAGCGACGGATGATCGTACTCTTGAAGTTACGCTTGAGCAGCCGGTTCCTTGGTTCACGACGATGCTCGCCTGGCCGACGCTGTTCCCGGTTACTCATCATGTCATCGCTAAACATGGCGATAGCTGGAGTAAGCCAGAGAACATGGTTTACAACGGTGCCTTTGTGCTTGATCAGTGGGTAGTTAACGAAAAGATTACTGCACGCAAAAATCCAAAGTACCGCGATGCGCAACATACAGTATTGCAACAGGTTGAGTATCTGGCGCTAGATAATTCGGTCACCGGCTATAACCGCTATCGCGCGGGAGAGGTCGATCTCACCTGGGTTCCGGCGCAGCAAATTCCCGCCATTGAAAAATCACTGCCTGGCGAGCTACGAATTATTCCGCGTCTGAACAGCGAATATTACAACTTCAACCTTGAGAAACCGCCATTTAACGATGTGCGAGTGCGTCGGGCGCTATATCTTACGGTTGATCGACAGCTTATTGCGCAAAAGGTACTGGGGTTGAGAACGCCCGCAACCACGCTGACGCCGCCAGAGGTAAAAGGCTTTAGCGCGACGACGTTCGATGAACTGCAAAAGCCAATGAGTGAGCGCGTCGCGATGGCAAAAGCCTTGCTGAAACAGGCGGGATACGACGCCTCTCATCCGCTACGCTTTGAGCTGTTCTACAACAAGTACGATCTGCATGAAAAGACCGCGATAGCGTTGTCTTCCGAATGGAAAAAATGGCTGGGTGCACAGGTGACGCTGCGCACAATGGAGTGGAAAACCTATCTTGATGCCCGACGAGCCGGTGATTTCATGCTGTCTCGGCAGTCGTGGGATGCGACGTACAATGATGCTTCCAGCTTCCTGAACACGCTCAAAAGCGATAGTGAAGAAAACGTCGGTCACTGGAAAAATGCGCAGTATGACGCCTTACTAAACCAGGCCACGCAGATCACTGATGCGACAAAGCGTAATGCGTTGTATCAGCAGGCAGAAGTGATCATCAACCAACAGGCACCGCTGATTCCTATCTACTATCAGCCGTTAATCAAACTGCTTAAACCCTACGTTGGCGGTTTTCCGCTGCATAATCCCCAGGATTATGTCTACAGCAAAGAGTTGTATATCAAGGCACATTGATGCCTTTATCGCCGTCGGAGCACGTCCGGCGGCGCTATTCACGCTGATCTCCTGTGACTCGACGCGGCAGATAATGTAGTATCTCCGGCAATATTGCCCCTTTGAAGGCTGGCGAATAAGTTGAGGAATCAGAATTAATGAGCGATATGGCAGAGCGCCTTGCGCTACATGAATTTACGGAAAACGCCTACTTAAACTACTCCATGTACGTGATCATGGACCGTGCGTTGCCGTTTATTGGTGATGGTCTGAAACCTGTTCAGCGCCGCATTGTGTATGCGATGTCTGAACTGGGCCTGAATGCCAGCGCCAAATTTAAAAAATCGGCCCGTACCGTCGGTGACGTACTGGGTAAATACCATCCGCACGGCGATATCGCCTGTTATGAAGCGATGGTCCTGATGGCGCAACCGTTCTCTTACCGTTATCCGCTGGTTGATGGTCAGGGGAACTGGGGCGCGCCGGACGATCCGAAATCGTTCGCGGCAATGCGTTACACCGAATCCCGGTTGTCGAAATATTCCGAGCTGCTATTGAGCGAGCTGGGGCAGGGGACGGCTGACTGGGTGCCAAACTTCGACGGCACTTTGCAGGAGCCGAAAATGCTACCTGCCCGTCTGCCAAACATTTTGCTTAACGGCACCACCGGTATTGCCGTCGGCATGGCGACCGATATTCCACCGCATAACCTGCGTGAAGTGGCTCAGGCGGCAATCGCATTAATCGACCAGCCGAAAACCACGCTCGATCAGCTGCTGGATATCGTGCAGGGGCCGGATTATCCGACTGAAGCGGAAATTATCACTTCGCGCGCCGAGATCCGTAAAATCTACGAGAACGGACGTGGTTCAGTGCGTATGCGCGCGGTGTGGAAGAAAGAAGATGGCGCGGTGGTTATCAGCGCATTGCCGCATCAGGTTTCAGGTGCGCGCGTACTGGAGCAAATTGCTGCGCAAATGCGCAACAAAAAGCTGCCGATGGTTGACGATCTGCGCGATGAATCTGACCACGAGAACCCGACCCGCCTGGTGATTGTGCCGCGTTCCAACCGCGTGGATATGGATCAGGTGATGAACCACCTCTTCGCTACCACCGATCTGGAAAAGAGCTATCGTATTAACCTTAATATGATCGGTCTGGATGGTCGTCCGGCGGTGAAAAACCTGCTGGAAATCCTCTCCGAATGGCTGGTGTTCCGCCGCGATACCGTGCGCCGCCGACTGAACTATCGTCTGGAGAAAGTCCTCAAGCGCCTGCATATCCTCGAAGGTTTGCTGGTGGCGTTTCTCAATATCGACGAAGTGATTGAGATCATTCGTAATGAAGATGAACCGAAACCGGCGCTGATGTCGCGGTTTGGCCTTACGGAAACCCAGGCGGAAGCGATCCTCGAACTGAAACTGCGTCATCTTGCCAAACTGGAAGAGATGAAGATTCGCGGTGAGCAGAGTGAACTGGAAAAAGAGCGCGACCAGTTGCAGGGCATTTTGGCTTCCGAGCGTAAAATGAATAACCTGCTGAAGAAAGAACTGCAGGCAGACGCGCAAGCCTACGGTGACGATCGTCGTTCGCCGTTGCAGGAACGCGAAGAAGCGAAAGCGATGAGCGAGCACGACATGCTGCCGTCTGAACCTGTCACCATTGTGCTGTCGCAGATGGGCTGGGTACGCAGCGCTAAAGGCCATGATATCGACGCGCCGGGCCTGAATTATAAAGCGGGTGATAGCTTCAAAGCGGCGGTGAAAGGTAAGAGCAACCAACCGGTAGTGTTTGTTGATTCCACCGGTCGTAGCTATGCCATTGACCCGATTACGCTGCCGTCGGCGCGTGGTCAGGGCGAGCCGCTCACCGGCAAATTAACGTTGCCGCCTGGGGCGACCGTTGACCATATGCTGATGGAAAGCGACGATCAGAAACTGCTGATGGCTTCCGATGCGGGTTACGGTTTCGTCTGCACCTTTAACGATCTGGTGGCGCGTAACCGTGCAGGTAAGGCTTTGATCACCTTACCGGAAAATGCCCATGTTATGCCGCCGGTGGTGATTGAAGATGCTTCCGATATGCTGCTGGCAATCACTCAGGCAGGCCGTATGTTGATGTTCCCGGTAAGTGATCTGCCGCAGCTGTCGAAGGGCAAAGGCAACAAGATTATCAACATTCCATCGGCAGAAGCCGCGCGTGGAGAAGATGGTCTGGCGCAATTGTACGTTCTGCCGCCGCAAAGCACGCTGACCATTCATGTTGGGAAACGCAAAATTAAACTGCGCCCGGAAGAGTTACAGAAAGTCACTGGCGAACGTGGACGCCGCGGTACGTTGATGCGCGGTTTGCAGCGTATCGATCGTGTTGAGATCGACTCTCCTCGCCGTGCCAGCAGCGGTGATAGCGAAGAGTAATATGCCGGGGAGGGCGCTGTTTCCTCCCGCTTGCAAGGAACGCCGGATGAAACGTTAAGTCGTCATCCGGCAGCGTATTCAACCCCCGGAAACGATAAAAATTCCCTTGAAACCGTTGTTTATTCATGCGTTGCGATTAACAATACGCTTTTCCAGAGAGCGGCTTTTAACAATGCCCTAACCTGATTTCAGGTGACGTACAATGCCAGTCTCTCAGACCTTCAGAGGGTGTTATGCTATATATCTTTCGTCTTATTATTACCGTGATTTACAGCATCTTAGTCTGTGTATTCGGCTCCATTTACTGCCTTTTCAGCCCGCGTAACCCGAAACATGTGGCCACCTTTGGGCATATGTTTGGCCGTCTTGCGCCGCTGTTTGGCCTGAAAGTTGAGTGCCGTAAACCTACAGACGCTGAAAGCTACGGCAATGCTATCTATATCGCTAACCACCAGAACAACTATGACATGGTGACAGCATCGAACATCGTGCAACCGCCGACGGTGACGGTAGGTAAAAAGAGCTTGCTGTGGATCCCCTTCTTCGGGCAGTTGTACTGGTTAACCGGCAACTTATTGATCGACAGAAACAATCGCACTAAAGCTCACGGCACCATTGCGGAAGTAGTGAATCACTTCAAAAAACGCCGTATTTCCATCTGGATGTTCCCGGAAGGAACCCGCAGCCGTGGTCGCGGCCTGCTACCGTTCAAGACTGCAAAGTACGTTGTCACCATTTTGAGAACCTTGTCCACGAATAACAATAGAAGGAGTGGATGTAGGATC
>OHAA01001719.1_pt1 | contig 12299 bp, 8 predicted proteins | sample 1606051 | NCBI WGS metagenome assembly OHAA01 (sample SAMEA3541493, study PRJEB24748) | human gut metagenome | biome: human gut; feature: human-associated habitat; material: faeces | place: China | collected 2012
TTAAGGAAATGATGTCAAAGGCAGTATCTTTCAAAGTGGCACTTCCTTGTGGCTTTGTATCGCCCGTTTCTAAATCTCGTTTCTGAATTTTGACACCGCCACGGATAACCTTGTCTGATACGGAAAACTGGTTACTTCCAGATAATACGGCAAGGTCGCCGTCCTCGGTAATCTGTGTTACATATAAGCCTTTTATCTGTTCGGACTTATCGCCAGCCTGCATATATGCACCCTCTAACAAGTAGCCGTTTGGAGCTTTTGTTTCTTCTACGGTTAGCGTCCCAAGTGGAAGAACCGCCTTGCCGTCCTGCATATAGAAGCTGTCGCCAGATACCTTGTATGCGTCCGCTAATTTTGTGATGTAGTGAGTTGTCCCGTCGCTGTCTGTTTCAGCGATTGTCTTTGTAACCCATGTACGAGTAGCTTCGGCAGGGAGATTGTCTTTATTGTAGAAGCCAGCATAATACTTCCATGTAAATTCCGCACCTGCTAAAGAAGCGTTCCCTTGCGGATTGTCTTTCTGTGTTTCCATATCAATCTTGAAAAGCTCAATCAAAGTGTCCGTTACTTTTGGCGTATCTGATACTTTCAAAATTGCTGTCTTTCCAACTTCAACCTTTAAGGAATATACAGTTTTATCCACTTTATATCCTGCTGGTGCGTATAATTCCTTGATATAGACTGTGCCTGCTTTTACCTCTGCAATATCTGTGTTTCCGTTTTCATCAGTCGTAAGGGTGGCAAGCTGTTTTGTGCAGTCTTTATCAGAAAAGACACCGTATGTTGCACCAGCGATTGAGTAATTCCCGTTACCGTCTGTGATGCTGGCATTACTGGAAACCTTTTGCAGTTTCGTATTTCCGACATTCAGTTTCGCCCAGAATTGTCCCAATTCCTGCCCCTCGCCAGAGTAGATATAACCGCCACATTCATAGCGTCCTTTATTCTCTTTGACAAAGGCTCTTGCACCAGAGAAAACTTCGTCCTGCGTAGCCTTTGGAATTTCATCATAAGAAGCTCGCACGTTATCACATTGCCAGCCAAGATGTACGCTCAATCTCTGCCAAACTACACATTGTTCCAACAGATAGACTTGTTTATAGTTCAATTCCTTGTGAGCTTCGCCATACTGTTTGACATACTCTAAGGATAACGCCACATCTGAAATCTGGTCGGCACTCATGCGTGAGCTTGCGTCAGCTCTGGTCTTGTAGCCATTCTTAAAATCTGTATTGATGTCGATACAATAGGCAGTTTCGCCCTCGACTTTCATATAGCCCTCATTGAATGTCGAACCGATAGAACCGTCATTCATTACTTTTTCAATGATACCGACACGCTCTGCACTTTCCGTCCAGTATTGCTTACTTTCTGCATGGACGGGTGTAGTCGGTAAAGCAGTAACGACAGTTGCAAGAGCTAAGAAGCCCGTACACAATCGTTTTAACATCTTTTTCATAAAATCTAATGCTCATTTCATTTTGGGTATAAAAATAGACGCTCATTTCTGAACGTCTACATTATTGAAAGGCTTGTCCTCTCACACATATTCTATTTTAATAGGTACAACAGTTGCCTTTCTCCTTGTATTTTCGTTGTTTTCATCACTTGCGTTATCTACAACCTCCATGTGGTGGGGAAGAAATCTCTAATAGATATTCCACATTGGCCCGAACATTATGAAGTTCTTTCATATCATTTTTGGCCTGCTTATAGGCAGAATAGGCTTTCCGTTTTTGTTCCAGAAGATCGGTGTATTCCTCTCGGAGAGATTTGACAGAGGGGAGCTTTTTGATTCCCAGTTCGTCAAAATGATTCTTCGCTGTCTGGTGCAGTAAGATTTCCGCCTCATGTGCAACACGGAATTAAAAGGCTGAGCGCCAGCGGAAAAGATACCTCCTGTCTACGCATTTAGGGCGTTAAAAGTCCACGGAAATCAAGGGTTTTTCCGCATGGCCGGCAGGCAGGTGGATAAAGTTATCCTGTTCCCCGCAAAACGGGGTTCTAAATGCGGGAAAAAGGACAAAAAAGAAGCGCCAGATGCAGAGGCTTTGATACCTCTGCGCCCGGCGCTTTTTCAGCCTATTAGCTGATCTACATAGGTAATTAGAGGGTGCAGATGTTTCAGGCGAAACATCTCAAATAACTTATCTGGATTTACCCATTGAACATCCACAACTTCTGTTTCCTGTAAACGCATTTCTTCAATCTTTATATCCTTATGAAATAGCCAAACATCGTAAAAATCCTGCACATTTTCCCGTCTGCTCTGATAAATCAATTTTTCACTTCCGGGAGTAAGCAGTATTCCTAATTCTTCTTTTACCTCTCGGATTGCTCCTTGTAAACTGGTTTCCCCGGAAAGTACAGAACCACCCGTACATTCCCAATAAAGAGGGTATTGCTTTTTCGGATGCCGCTGTGATAAAAGATACTGCCCCTGCTGGTTGACGATCCATACACTCACAGATAAATGATACAGCCCTTTGGGTATGATTTCTCCACGGCACACTGTTATTCCAGACTTTTCCCGTTTTGCATTATATAAATCCCATTTTTCCATTTTCATACCTCTTTGTGTGGGATCGGTGCTTGCCGAAAATCAAGTAAGTAAATATCCGCAATCCTTTCTATTTCTGTACGCTGATCTGCGGAATACTTATCATAAATCCCGCCTGCTAACATACGGGCTGCCTTTGCGCTTTTAATTGCTGGAAGCACATCATCAAACACAATACAGTGTTCAGGTGCAACCCCTAATTTTCTTGCGGCCAATTCAAAGACATCCGAATATTCTTTTCCCCGCTGAACCTCATCTGTTGAACATAGAGCGTCAAATAATTCTAAAATAGAATTGTTCTTTAAGCATGGAATATAGAGCTTTTCCGGCAACCCCGTAGCAACTGCAAGTTTTATTCCATGTTCTTTTAAGCGCAGAAGATAATCAAGGGCATGGGGCAGCAGACCGACATGGTTACTGTATTCCTCGACCGCCATATTATTCCATTCCTCAATAATTCCCTCTACCGTTTCTTGCAATCCCAAAAGATCAATGGTATATTGTGCGGCTTCCTCAAAACTCCTTGCACATATTTCAGTTACATAATTATCTGGGACAGGAAGATTTCTCTTTTTCAAAAACTGAATATCTATATGCTCCCATACATCCATTGAATCCAGAATTGTTCCATCTAAATCAAAGATTGCCGCATTAAAATCCATGTTTCTTTTCCTTTCCGCAAAATAAATCTTTCAGTTCCGCAGCAGCAGCTTTTATATCGGACTGCGCTATGATGGCAGATACAACAGCCAGCCCGTCAATTCCCATGGGCTTGAAACGCCCTGTATTTCCTTTATTGATACCGCCAATAACAACGATCGGCAAAGAAACGGCTGTGCGGATTTTCTGTAATTCCTCCATTGATACAGAATCAGCGTCGGTTTTAGTTCCAGTAGGGAACATTGCGCCAACTCCCAAATAATCTGCACCATCCTGTTGTGCCTGTATTGCTTCTGCAATGGAAGATGCAGATACTCCCAACAGCATATTTTCCCCAATTACTTTGCGGACGGCAGCCGCAGGTAAATCATGCTGTCCAATATGTACCCCCGTAGCCTGCACAGCCATTGCAATATCTATCCGGTCGTTTATGATAAGGGGAATATGGTATTTATCCGTAACCTGTTTCACGGCAACAGCCTGATTGTAAAATTCTAATGAGGACAATTCTTTTTCTCGGAGTTGTATCATTGTGCAGCCTCCTAAAATTGCCTGTTCTACCGCTTCTGTCAGGCTATCGCAGCTCATTAGTTGACGATCAGTAACAAGATAAAGTGTATAATCAAAGTTCATTTTGCACCTGCCTATTCTTTAGATAAACCATGCTGATACAATTCGTAGAAATGGTGCGTCGGGCCACAGCCTTTTCCAATCGCAAGAGAGTGTTCGATTGCCATTGTGACATAAGCCTTTGCAGATTCGACTGCAAGCGGAACACTTTTTCCCTTTGCAAGCTGGGAAGCGATTGCAGAAGAAAAGGTACAGCCTGTCCCATGAGTATTTTTCGTATCAATGCGGGATGTTTCAAAATGGTAGAAATTTTCTCCATTAAATAGGACATCAACAGCATTTCCTATATGATGTCCACCCTTGACAACAATCGCCTTACAACCCATGGCATATATTTTTCTTGCGGCAGCCTCCATATCTGAAACTGTGGAAATCTGCATATCTGCTATTTTCTCTGCCTCTGGAATATTCGGAGTAAGTACATCGGCCAGTGGAATTACTGTGTCTATCAAGGTGGAAACCGCCGTAGGATTCATCAATGGGCAGCCATTTTTGGCATACATAACCGGGTCGATTACGACATTTTGGGGCTTATATTGTAATAGTTTCTTTGCCACCGCTTTCATACATTCTGGTGTAGAAAGCATACCGATTTTTACTGCGTCCACTTCAATATCTTCAAATACGGCGTCAATCTGTTTTTCAATCATATCCGGGGTAATATCTTGGATGTCGATAACACGGCTGGTGTTCTCTGCAACAACAGAAACAATAACACTCATTCCAAATACACCGTGAGCAGAAAAAGTTTTCAAATCAGCCTGAATACCTGCACCTCCGCTGCAATCTGATCCGGCAATGGACAATACTTTTTTCATTTTGCATTTTCCTCCATTCTCTCGTTCCGATAGGCCATCTTCCAAAAAGCAAGCTCTAACAAACTTGCTTTTTCAAAAATATCAGCCAGATACTTTTTATTTGCTACTGATAACCCGGCACATTTATGCTCTGCAAAAGCAGACCATTCTTTGCAGCTTTCTGCATATTGTTCATCCGCATAATCTTTGATAAAGTCCCAATATCTTGACTGTCTGCTTGTAGGAACAGCCGCCAATTTGCGGAATATATAGCTGTAACTTAGCATACAGGGAAGAACCGCCATTAAAATTTCTTCATTCTTTCCATGTGACGCAATCTCAAACATGAAATCAATGTAATTTTGATTTTCAGGCAGAGGAGCGATCAGTTCAATATCATTATCCGTCATGCAAAATTGCTTTAGATAATCCAGACGCACTTCTGATTCCGTATCATTTACAAAATTCAGCATGGAATAGTAAAGCTGAATTTCTCTTAATGTATCAGCATGAAAAATTGCCTTGCCGTATATACGGGCATAGTTTTTCAGATAGATACTATCCTGAATCATATATCTCTTGAACTTTTCAAGAGGTAGCTTTCCAGTTTGCACTTCCTGCACAAATGGGGTAGCTGCACATTCTTCCCAAATGGGGATGTTGCGGGTTAAAATGTCTTTCATAAATGCCATGTTTGTTCCTCCTAAAATAAAAAAATAGAGCCTCTAAAACAATTAGAAGCTCTTTCAGACGCAATACGAGCGTAAGAAATTGCTTCCCTACGCCGGTATTAGCCGACAGGTCCAGAGGTCAGGTCTTACCTTTTTCAACTTGTTCAGTTCCCTCGCAAACACATATCATATCTTATTCAATTAAAAAGGACATTCCCAAAACAGAGAATGTCCAAAAAATACGAATCTGTATTCTTTAGCTCCCTGCGTTGGTATTAGCCAACAGGTTCAAAGGGTCAGGTTTTAACCTTCTCAACTACAAGGTAGTCCCCCTGCTTGAGTATTATTATAGTTAAGAAGTCCCCAAAAGTCAAGTCTACGCATTTAGGGCGGTAAAAGTCCACGGAAATCAAGTTACTGTTCAGAGGTTAGCTGGACATGAGAAAACCGATGGTGTAGACTAATAACAGTCAAAGCCATCGGTTTTCTTATCCAAATATTCTGGATACTCTGTCAAATATATTCGCTGGTTCTTCTAGCCGCACCAAAACAAGCATGCTCATGCATTGGCAGAGATAATCGATACTTTCGAAACTCCTAAATGTCACAGCCTGCGCCTGTTTCCGCTTATAGTTTCTTAGAAGCCTTTCGGCTTCATTATTAGTGGCAGGTATTCGGGAATCATGCAGGAACAGCAAATGGTTCTGCATATATTTCTCCATTCTCAGGAATAAATTATACCCGTCTCTGTAATAATTGTTTGCCGGAACATTTCCGTATTCCGCCCTGGCTATTTCCAGTATCTCACGGTATCTTTTTTCGAATTCAGATACCTTTACCGGATCCGGTTCCTGAAATGGCTGGCATTCGTTTCGGAAATGGATCATCTCCTGTACCAGTGAACGCATCTCTTTGTTCCAGGTGCGGTCTGGTTCATTATCCATGCTGTCTTTCAGGTAACGCAGCACATGGGCAAGGCATTCCTGGTGATCTGCTCCATAATTATAAAAGGTAATATCATGGTCATGGACAAGGATCCCCTGATAATCCTCTGTAACAGTCCCTTTTACTCCCTCGTGTCCTTTTTTCTCACGAGCGAAGTACAATGCTTTTCCGTCTGGTGTGGCACAGACATAGATCTGACAGCTTTTTCCGTTTTCCCTGCCGCTTGTACAATCTGTATGCATAACAGGGGAAAGCAGCATGTCTGCATAGGCTGCCTTGCGCTCGGGCTCTGTTTTTAAAGCAAACTCCCTGCTGAGTTTACTTATCATGCCTTTGGAAATATTCAGTTTTCCATCCGTCAGATCAGACAGGAACTTCCTGCTTTTATCAATAGAGGTACAGCAGTCATTGTTCAGAAGGAACAAAAATGCCCGGATGTTGCCATCATAATTCACATCATCAATAACACCATCCGGAAATGCAGCGTGTGCACGTTCGCCGGTCTGGCTGTTATAATAAACATCTGCATGGTATTCTGTTACATCCAGGACCATACGGATACTTACCAGTTGTTTTATGATTGTTCTTGCTGTCTTTTTAAAAGCACAGTCTTCAAGCACTTCTTCTGGTGGCGGAAGGAGGATTACCGGATGTGTAGGCTCCTGCTTTTTTCGGCCATGCCCTTTATGTCCTGGCTGTCCACCGGGTTTCCGTCCTGTTTTTTCCCTGCTGTTTGCAATCTTTTTCCGCCGGATGGCTTTTGAAGAAGGAATAGATGAATTTTCATAATCACGGTTGATCTGTGCATGAAGTTTCAGGTTCTTTCCCTGTTCTTCTTCCAGCTGGGTGGCGGTTTCATAAAACTTAAGGCGGAATTCTTTTGCTTTCTCCAATGCATCATCTCTTTGTCTCTCAGCAAGAAGAGCACGTTTCTCCATCTCCCGAAGCTTCTGGTCAGCTTTTTTCTGCATTGCCTCAAACTCCAGCAGCATATCCTCCAGTACCTGAAACCAGTAATTGCGGACACGGATGGTTTCTTTATGTGCATCCGCTATCTCCGTTAGCAGTGCCTGAATCTTACGTTCATAGGCTCTGCACTCCTTTTGATGGAGTTCTTTCAGCTTAATATAGTGTTCACCGGATTCCAGTTCTTTATTTCTTGTCTGTGCGGCTTTCAGCCGACACATGAGTGAGATGTAATCATACGCATCAGGCATATGTTTTCCTCCAGTACAGTTATAATCAAACGCCACTGACAATGTCTGTAATCTTTGAGATATGCTCTTCCAGATATTCAATCAATTCTTTTTGTTTCTGGATAAATTCCTCCTGGATTTCAATCTGTTTGAGATAACCGGCAAGAAGTTCATCACGTTTTCTAAGTTCTTCTTTAAAATCAATATTCATAAGTGAACCTCTCTTTCTTAAGAAAAAGTATAACAGAAACATAGAAAAAAAGCGAATCACCAGAAAGTGCCTTTTCGTCAATCTGACTGTGGATAAATAGCTGTTTTATAATAAAAAAAGTATTCATGCAGACCTTGAAACTTCAAGAATGGGTTCCCAAAACTAGAATCTGGTGTATAACTTTTAACAAAAAGAACAGCAGGAAAAACTATAAACACAGTTTTTCCTGCCGCGAATGGTTATCCACAAAATAAAAAAATAAATTTCGTCATTTTTTACAATGACTTATGCATACCTCTGAACAGTAACGAAATCAAGGGTTTTTCCGCATGGTCGGCAGGCAGGTGGATAAAGTTATCCTGTTCCCCTCAAAACGGGGTTCTAAATGCGGAAAAATGGACAAAAAAGAAGCGCCAGACGCAGAGGCTTTGACACCTCCGCGCCCGGCGTTTTGCTTATTCGTCTGTGAAGTGGAACCGCTGCGCCGCAAAGTCGGCGTCACTCATGGTGTCCAACTTATCGGCGGTCTGGCAGGCCAGCGCTGCCATTTCCTTGTCCATGTCCGGCAAAGCTGCCCGGAGATTTGCCGCCGTCCTGCGGCGGTCGGCGTTGTGGTACAGACAGATCAGGTTTTCTTCTTCCACGGTGAAATACATTCCTCATACCTCCATTTCTTTTGATTTTTCCCGCGCCGGGGGCTTCTTTTTCTGCTCCTCCTTGGCGGCGGCAAGCTGCGCCCGGATGGACGGCTTCTTTTGTTTCTGCGTTGTCTTTTGGGTCTGCTTGGGCTTTTTGGCCTCCGCCTTGGTTGCCTCGGCCACATCCAAAAGGGAAATCTGTTCCCCGGCTTTTGCCCTTGCTTCCAGTTCCTCCATAGACGGGGCGTTGTTCATCATGCCGTCGATCATGTTGTAGTTCTGCTCGGTGGACATTTCCGCCGTCTTGATATGGCTTTCTGGCTGGGCGGGGATGGCAAAGGCTCTTGTGCCGTTTGCCATAATAAGATACCTGCCGTCCTCCGACTGGTGGTGGAATCCATACCCGGCGGCCTCCATCTGTTCCCGGCTCCTGTCGGTCAGATAGAAACGGCCTCTCGGCGTCTGGATTTGTTCGCCGGTCATGCACTCGTCCGGCGTGAGCTGCTTTTCCGGCTGGGCGAAAAACTCCGGCACCTGCCGGTAGTCGGCCCCCTCGTCCACATAGTAGGCGGTCTGTTTTCCATCCTGCCGGAACACCACAATATCCCCCATCGAGAGGGAATGTCCCTTGTAATCGGCGGGATGTTCCATGTTGAAGCGGCGGTAAATCTCGTCCAGTGTGATGTCCTTGTCCAGCGGCGCGGAGTAGATAAGCTGGTAATTCTTCCTGTCCACCGAAAGCCCATCCGCCTGCAATTCCTCATAGGAACGATAGCGGAAGTCGCGCCCCTCCGGGCCGGGCGGCACTTGGTAGATGGAAAAGTTGGGCTGCGCCGGGGCCTCATAGTCAGAGGCAACATATTCTTCCACCGTCAGCCCGGCAGTGGCGGCCTCCTGTTCCAGCTCTGCCTCGATCTGTTTTTTGTAGTCCTGCAAGCTCTGGTCGAAGTCGGCAAGCTGCGGCGGCTCCGGCAAGTGGTACTGGCCCTGATTGAGAAGCGGGCGGCACTCTTTTACATAGTCCAAAACCGCGTTGAAATAAGCGGTCTGTTCCGGCGTCAGGGTTTCCCCGGATCGCAGGGGACGCCGGGCCTCCTGCTCCATAGTGGCCAGATTGCAATGCAGCTCCATATATGGGACGAACTCATGCAGCAGCATATCCCGCTGGGCCTTGTCCGCCTCCCATGCCTCCGGCCCCTCATGGTGCAGCACATGGTTTTTCCAGCTTTCATCCTGTGCGTAGTATTCGTGATAGCCCCGGATATGCTGGATCAGGGAACCGTCCCCGTCGCCAAAGTCCTGCCGTCCCTCGTAGCTGTCCGGCTGGCCCTGCATGGTAAAATCAATGCGGAACTTGGTCTTGTCGTACCAATGGCCCGTATAGCCCGGCTGCTCCCGTTCATGGCGTCTGGCGCTGTCCAGCTCCTTAAAAACGGCCTCGGCTTCATGCAGCGGCATTTGCTGGCCGTCTTTCAGATGGGGGCTTTCACTCCAAAGGATCGTGACAACTGGCTCCGCTGCCGGATTCTGGGCGATCTGCCGCTTGGCGTTTGCAACGGCAATCTCACTTTCGATCTCGCTTTTCACAAAGGAATCCATCTGGCCCTTTTGCAGCTCATAGCCCTGTTCACACAGGCGGTTGATAAGCCCGATTACCTTGTCGTTATCGCCCACGGCCTCGGCATAGGCCACGATCAACTGCCGTTCCTCGCTGCCCAAACGCGGGGCGTTTTTCTCTGCCAGTTCAATCAGAGCGGCAGCCCGGTCAGCCGGGGACGCCTCCGGCATGAACGGCTTTCCATTCAAAAGGCCGTCGATCCCATTCCACGCCTGCGGCTGGGGAATGGCGTTGGCCTGTTCGGTTGCTTCCAGAAAATCATCCAGCCCGTCGCCGGTCAGGGGTTCTATTGTCCCAGCCGGTCGCTCATGGATGGCAAGGATTTCTTTTCCGGCTTCCGCAAGGGACAGGTCGGGATTGTCAAGCTGGCCTCCGTCCAGTTCTTTGTAGTCGGGACCGTACAGCGTGTAATCGTAGCCGGTTTCTGATGTCTGGATATACAGATATTCGCCGCTTTCCAGACGGTAGGCGGCCTCCTGCGGGGCTTTGGCCTGTTCCAGCGTTCCATCCCCGGCAATGGTAAAGCCCTGCGCCTGCGCCGCCTCCTTGGTTCCCTGCGACACTTCGCCGGTGGATTTCAAATCCGCGTCAATGAGGGTTTGCAGCATGGCTTTTACGCTGGCGGTCATTTCCTGCTGTTGCTCCGGGGGCAGCTTGGAAAATACGCTGTCCGGGTCTGGCTGCTCGGCGGCCTGTTCCAGCGGTGCGGCCTGCGGCTGCTCCTGCTGGGCCTGCCGTTCTTTCTGAAGCTGGGCAAGGTGGCCGTCAATGGTGGTAATCAGTTCATGGGCGGTGGCCCGGATGGTTTCAAGGGAGGCTTTCAGCTCTTTCAAGTCCTTGCCGGAACTCCAACCGGCCACATAGCCAAAGGAATAATCGGAGGTGTCCAGCCCGTAGTGCTGGCAGACGGCATAGGCCACGCTTTCGGCCTGCACTTCGCGGGTGCGGCTGTCGGGACGGTCGGCCTGCTCAATGGCCGGGGCTTCCGGGTCGATGGCGTGGAGCTTGGAATGGGCGATCTCGTGGATAGCCGTCTTTAGGGTCTGTAATTCGCTCATGCCCTCCTGAATGGCGATCCGCTTTTCCGTCAGGTGGTAGTAGCCGTGGGAACCGCTCGGAATGTCCTCAAAACCAATGGGAACCGGGGAGGTCTGTTCCAGCGCCTTAAAGAATTCCCCGTAGCGTTCCACGCTGCCGGTCAGTTCTTCCACGCCGATAGAGGGCAGCGGTTCTCCCTCGGTCTGGCTCACATCAAAGACGGAAACGATCTTAAAGGCCGGAACCTGTATTTCCTGTACTTCGGTAACAGGCTTTCCGTCTTTTCCCATCACCGGCCTGCCCTGTGCGTCCAGCTTTTGCACTTCCTTTTTTGCCTTGAACGGGGCCGGGGCCAGTATCTTGATGGCCTTTTCGCCTTTCTTCACATTGCGGTGAAAATCGTCCCGCCACTTGTTGTAGCCTGCCACAAGCTGTCCGCCCTGCATGGCGATCAAGAGGGTATTGTTGAAGCTGTAACTGTGGAACTTGGACATGGTGGTGAGATAGGCTTTGTAGCGTTCACTCTCGAAAAGCTCCTGTATGCCGGTTTCCAGCCGGTCGGTGATCTCTTTCATGCGCTCGGCGCTGTTCTGGCCGTTTAAGAGAATGGGGGTGACAGGCTGCGGGGCCTTTGCGGGGGTTGCCGCCTCCGGCTGCACCTTGCTTTCCTCCCGCAGAATTTCCGGCGCAGGATAGGCCATCACCCGGTATTCCTCCGGCACTGGCTGGCCCTCATGGACGCGCTGCCATTCGTCGCTGGTTCGCAGGATATAGCCGTAATCGGTAAAGGTTCCCTGTTCCTCGTTGGCGATAAAACTTCCCAGCCGGTCGGTGTCAATGGCCGGTTTCCACGGGTCGGGAACGACAAACAGCCCGGAATCATTCAGATAATATTCCCCCAGACTGCGGTTGTCCTTGGCGTTGATTAAGACAAAACAATCGGTGTTTTCAGCGTAGTCCAAAAGCTGCCCGATGGTCTGCATTTTCGCCGGGGACTGCATGACGGCGTTCAGCTCCGCAAGCTCCACGGCGTCCAGCTTTTGAAGCTGGGCAGCAAGGAAGTTCAGTTCGTCCACGCTGGCTGTCTTGATTAAGTCCTCCGGCAGTTCCAGCGGTTTTCCCTCCGGGGCGGAAAAGTCGCCAATGAACAAGTCCTGCTGGTTGTCGGCGGTGATATGGATTTCCTTTAAGGTTTCCTGTACCTGTTCGGCGGAAGTCGGCAGGGAAAGCCAGTACCCATGCGGCCCGCCGGTCTGCGCCTCGGCGCGGTTATCAAGAAAAATGGAAAATACTTCGTTCACGGGTTCCCTCCTTTCCGGTCATTTTGCCGGGAAT
>OHAA01001740.1_pt1 | contig 12229 bp, 14 predicted proteins | sample 1606051 | NCBI WGS metagenome assembly OHAA01 (sample SAMEA3541493, study PRJEB24748) | human gut metagenome | biome: human gut; feature: human-associated habitat; material: faeces | place: China | collected 2012
GTTGAAGGAACTGGGTATCCCGTCTGTTTATACTGTAATCAGTACTGACAACGAACGGCTACTGCCTGATTTTTCCAGTGTCGATCAAATGAATCATGCCATCCTGCAGGTTCCGCTCCCGGAAGATACGCTTTGGTTGGAATGCCCGCTGTCCGGTTGTAAAAGACCGGCGATTATTTTGCCAAGTGTGCTTTTTCCGCACCCGCTTTCTCCGATAAGGGCAATACTGTCTCCTTTATTGAGAGATAGAGAAATATCGTTTAAAACAGTTTGCTTTTTCCGTTTAAAAGAAGAATTTACATTATATGTTTTTGTAATATGGTTGATTTGTAATAACATGATTTCTTCCCTTTATAAAATAGAATTTAACAATTCTTTAGTATATGGATGTTTCGGTTCCGAGAATAATGAAAAAACATCGTTATGTTCCACAATCTCGCCATGGTGCATTACATATACATCGTCGGCTATTTCCGCAACAATTCCTAAATCATGTGTGATAAACAACACGCCCATATTATATTCTTTACACATGTGCTGTATTTGTTGCAAAATTTGACATTGTATGGTTACATCCAAGGCAGTGGTAGGTTCATCTGCAATTAGTAAAGTTGGTTTTAAACAGATTGCAATGGCTATCATAACACGCTGACACATGCCTCCTGAAAGTTCGAATGGATATTTTTTTAGAATATTCCTCGGTTCAGGCAGACCTACTTGCTTCAGTAATGCAATGGATTTTTGTTTTGCTTGTTTTTTATTCAATTTTTGTGTCAATCTTAGTGTTTGATAAATTTGTTCCCCAATTTTCAATAAAGGATTGAGTGATTCCATGGGTTCTTGAAATATCATACCAAGATGTTTCCCTCTATATGTCCGCAAAGATTTTCCTTTTAGCTTGTTGATGTCTTGATTTTGCAAATATATTTGTCCGCTTGTCATGGTTCCGTTGCTGTCTAAAATACCGGCAATAGCCATTGCTGTTGCAGATTTTCCGCTGCCGCTTTGACCGATTAGAGCAGTTATTTTTCCTTTGTGTACCTCGATGGAGATGTCCTTGACAGCTTGTACACATCCTTTTTCTGTTGTAAATTGAACAGAAATATTTTTGGCTTGTAATACCGTAGAAGTGTAATTCATGTGCTGTCTCTCCTTTTCAAAAGTGATTTTAAACCCGAACCAAATAAGCTAAAGCCCATTACCGTAATTGCAATAAAAAGACCGGGATATAGCATTAGCTGAGGGTATAATTGGACATAGTCTTTATAATCATTCATCATAACGCCCCATTCCGGCGTTGGCGGCTGGGCTCCTAAACCAATGAAAGAGAATCCGGCAATGGACAAAATGATAATTCCTACTTCAAGAGCTGCTAACACACATAGGGGAGATAACATATTTTTTAAAATATAACGCAGCAAAATTTTTATGGTGCTGCATCCGCTTCCTTTGGCAGCCAGTATAAATTCTTTTTCTTTTATTTCAAGTGTCATTCCTCGAATGAGACGCGTATAGCTTGCCCACCAAACACAAGAAAGTGCAAGAATAAGATTTTGAGCGCTGGGACCTAATAAACCTGCGACAGCCAAAGCAACAATTGTGCTGGGAAAAGCCATAACTGCATCAGCAATTCCCATGACAATCAGGTCAAACTTGCCTCCGATGTAGCCGCACAATAAGCCTAGCGGAATACTGATGGCCAACATGATGGCTAATAAAATACCGGCATAAGTCAACGAATAACGTGCTCCATATAATACGCGGGAAAAGATACAGCGCCCAAGATTATCTGTGCCAAACGGATAATCCGGGCTGGCGGCAGCCATTTTATTTTGTATATTTATTTCCAAAGGATCATGTGGGCTTATAACAGGAGCAAATATTGCCAATATGATCATAAGAATAATGAGAGATAATCCAAAGAAAATTCCGAATTTTTCAAGTTTTTGTGATATATGAATTGTTTTTGTTTTCATAATGCCAGCCTATCTTAATGTAATACGGGGATCGATATATGCATACAAAAGGTCTACCAACAAATTTAAAATTACAATGGTAAATGAAATCAGAAGTACAAATGCCTGAATTACAGGAATGTCTTTGTCTTTAATAGACTCAATTACATAAAATCCAATTCCGTTTATGGAAAAGACGCTTTCTATAATTACGGTCCCCCCTAGAAAAGTACCAAATGTAATACCAAGCTTTGTTAGAAGAGGAATAAAAGCATTTTTGAGAGCATGCTGCATAATAATGCGAAATGGGTTGATTCCCCGTACTTTTGCTGCTTTAATGTAAGGTTTTTCTAATACATCAATCATGTTATCCCGTAAAAGACCAATATATTGCCCGGTATAACCTAATGCAATAGACAGGGCGGGTACCCATATCCATATACCAACAGCTCCCCCTATAATGTTCATGCTGTGCAAAACAATTCCAAATAAAATTAATAGTCCCAATCCCAGCCAAAAAGCAGGTACACAAACGGTAAAGACGGAAAATATTTGGATTACATGGTCCAACCAAGTATTTTTGCGTATAGCAGCTAATATGCCCAAAGGAATACTGATAAGCAAAACTATAATAATACCTAGAATCGCAATTCCCAAAGTAACAGGTACACGATTCAACAATTCCCAGATGACAGGTTTGGAACTTACATAGGAATTACCGAAATTGAATCTGAGTACATTTCCCAGCCATTGAAAATACTGTACTATTTTTGGTTGATCCAGCCCAAGTTCTTGCTGCAGTAATTGGACAGACTCTTCAGACGGATTGCCCGTTGAACCTTGTAACATAACCCTTGCCGGGTCACCTGCAGTACAATCTACTAAAATAAAGGTGGCTACAGATACCAGTAATAAAATTGGAATCATGAATAAAAGTTTTTTTAATAAATACCTATATGTTTGCAAAGTAAATCTCCTTGAAATAGCTATACCTTTTGTGCGACGATTTGAAACAAAGGAATATGTTCGTATTTCATTTGGTCTTGGATATTATACACCACAGCATTTAAACATGGTTGTATTTGTATTATTTCAAATCCTAACTGCGGCAATGTTTCTTCATCCCATTTTGGACGTTGTATTCGGGCCAAAGGCATATCTTTATAATAGTCCAGTACTTTGGGATTATTGCCTTGATACGCACATTCGGAAGGACGTGCTTCATTTTCTTTGCACCCTTGCATTACTTTTTTATAAAGTGAGGGTTCAAACTGATGCAAATGCCAATTGGCATCAAAAATCACAAGTTTTCCGCCCGGTTTTAACACATGATGCCATTGTTTGAATGCATGTATGGGGTCATATAAAGTCCATGTTACATTACGGCTTACAATCATATCAAAGCTTTCGGGCTGAAATGATAATAAATGGCTGTCCATTTGATAAAATTTGGGATAAACATGGTGCATATCAGCATTTATTTTTGCTTCTTCCAACATATTTTTTGCACAGTCTATTGCGGTAACATTATGGCCGGCCATTGATAAAATAGTTGCAAAATAGCCGGGGCCAGTACCTACATCCAAAATTTCTAAGGGTTTGTCAGTTAACACTATATGATGTAGTATCAGATTTTGCCATGTTTCAACTACTTTTGTATCAAAATCTTGCTGGATTCCATCGCTGTAACCTTTTGCTGAGTGTTCCCAACGTTCTTGTATCGATTCTTTGATATCATGCTTCATAATTTTGTTTCCTCCAATCAAATCAATACAAAGCTTTGTATAACCACATTATTGCGATAAATTCAAATAGAAACAATCATTTTTTGACTAATTTTTATCATCAGAATGAAATACTTTATTTTTTACTGTTGACATATCTAACATTTTGTTCCACTTTTTCTTCTAACGGAACTTAACAATAAAAAATAAATAAGACAAGGCGGCAATGGACATAAAGTTCCATTGCCGCCTTACAGAGAGGATGAATATATCTAACAAAGAATCGTGTAATATGATTGTTTTGAAAGATGGCTGAAAATAATATATTTATGAATGTTCTTTATCATAAAAAGAAACGATGTTATCTTTCACATGTAATGCATAGAAAATTTGGTCTAAGGATAAAAAAGATTGAGAAAGCTTTTCAAAATTATTTTCCTTTATTCCATCTAAAGCGGCGTGAACCACAGCTTGAGATAGAAACGATGCCATTTGTTTTTGCTGTAAATTCTCTTCCCAATGTTGAGATTTGCTGATACATTGCTGTATCCATATTTGTGTTTGTTTTTCAAATTTAGGAATAAAGATGGGGTCCCCATATTCGGAGGTAATATTTTGAATTTTATCTTTTGAGTGGTAGATACATGCTGCTACATTTTGCAGTACATTCTCGCGCAACCCTTGTCCACTATCGGTATAAAATAACTCCTGAGAGGATGCAATATCATTTAATACATCATGACCTATACTATGCCAAACATCGCTTAAACATCCAAAATTACGGTAAAATACTGTTCGAGAGACGCCCGAATAACTTGCCAAATCTTTTACTTTTATGTTGTCTGCCGTAACATGTCTGCTAAGTTCCCACAAAGAATTTTTAATATAATTTCTTGATTGAGTGCGATGCAATGATCTCGCCTCCATCCGCTTATATTTCGTTGTTTTATTTTATTATAACAAATTAAGATAAACCGTTTCAATGAAGTACTCGACTAAAATTTCTCACCTTCTCTCCATATCATAATCATAAAGCAGATTGTTATGTTTTTATAGGCAAGATACAATAATATTTTGATATAAGGTTAGTCTAAAATTGTGTAAAGGATAAGGGGTATCCATAAACAAGGTATTACTTTCTGATAAAACAAAAATATTTTATTTTTCATTGAAGGAAAAAGAAATATACAAAAGTGGGATTTTATAATTATATATATATTTATATGGAGAAAATGTACAAGATATAGTGCGTTATATGTTGTGAATAACACTGAAAATAAAATAGGGTATTACATCAGGTCCCAAAATATGTATACAATAAATATCAATATCAATGCAAAATGTAAAATGGAGGTATCTATAATGCCACAGAATAAAAGGGAAGATTTAATTTATTTGGTGCCGCTGGTTTTTATTATGACCATTTGGATGTGTACTTAATAATATGGCTATTGTTTACGGGGGACTATCCTTAGAAGTGTTACAGGAGGCTTGGTTGGCGTTTCCGCTTGCATACTTGGTAGCGTTTTTATTCCAAAAATTCATTGTTTCCAAATTTGTAGAGAGGTTTGCATTTCGTTTTCTTGTAAAGCCAACAAGTAAATCATGGAAAATTATTATATCAATTACATGCTGCACTATTTTACCTATGGTCATTCTTATGTCTGTCTTTGGTGCAATTGAATCTTGTATGGCAACAGGGAAATGGAGTACCATTGGATGGCAATATTTAATGATTTTTCCCAGAAACTTAGCAATGGCTTTGCCGTTTCAGTTATTGATTGTAGGTCCGCTATTACGATTTATTTTTCGTAAACTATTTCCGGAAGGAAAAATACTGGCTTAATAAAAATTTTCTAACATAATGTTTATAAATTAACCTTTGAGTTACATATATTTATTCCTATTTTGATGTGCAGTAAGTATTGAATTCTTGACTTTAGTATGATAAACTAAGGGTACATTTTATAGATGTAAAAATGGAGGATGATTTATTATGGCTATTAAAGAAGTAACACTTTCTCAAGACATTGAAAATGAAACAGGAAGATACAATGAAAAGACCGGTTGGGTAAGATTGTACTTTAATACAGACAATGGTTATATTTGGGCTGAGGATACCAATGATTGTCCAAAAGCAAATCATACTACATATGATATGAATAAAAATATTGTTACAGTATTTGAAAAAGGAAAAGACGGCAGCTGTGGTTGTTGCTGTGGGGGTACAGTAACTGCTGAAGATGTAGTTAAAAAATGTAACGAAATTTTAGCTTCTCTATAATTGAATTAAAAAGAGGACGAGGTATTATCTTCGTCCTTTTTTTATTGTGCTGATACAATTTGCTGTTTTAGCAGCAATAGATCACTGGTGTCTATCAGTTCATCACTGTTCATATCGCAGGCCAGCAACTGAATATCGGATAATGTTTCAGAGCCGTTTAATTGGTCATAAAGTAACTGCACATCTCTAGAATTAACAGTGCCGGTTCCGTTAATATCTCCTTTTACTATAATGGTGAGCTTGTCTACAATTGAGCCGTCAATTTCAAGAGCAACTGTATAGCTTGTGCCAAGATTTCCGCTGTTTATAGTAGTACCGCTTAGATTTTTCATAATAATGGTATCTTTTGTCGAGTTTAAACTGTCTCGTAACACAGCAAATGTAGTGGCTGGAGGTAAGAAAATAGTATTGTTGCTGCGATCTATTAAGAATGTATCGCTCTCCAGTTGATAAGGATAATTGGAAGAGGAGGAATCAGAGTGAGAGGATTGGTCATTTTCGTGGTCACTTTCATTTGTTGTACTGGAGACAGAATCAAATTCTGAAGAATTAGGTTCAGAACTGTCAGGTGTATTTTCTATACGGCTAAGTTCGGATAGCGTAATAAAATAAAGCGAATCTTCCTGCTTTAATAAAATACCTGTGTCTTTTGCATTTGTCGCCATTGCGATACATTCTCCTTTTATTTGATAACGGTTTTGCATGGTTCCATTAAAGTCCAATTCCTCTAAATATTCTTTTGATGCAGGAGAAACTAAAATATTGGTATCCGTAAGAGGACATGCATTTGTATAACAAGTGTCGCTCAATAAAGTAAATAATGAAGCTTGTTCTGTGTGCAATTGATATAAGTAACCGTTACGATCACATAGTATGTCATTTGTAAGTGTATGAGGAGAAAAGGATGGTATATCCGTATCTGTTTGGTGTAAGTTAAAATGATAAGGCAGTCCTTGGGAGATAGATGCAGTATACACATCTGTATTATCCTTTAATGCGACATAAAGAATGCCATCCGGAGAGGTACATAATTTGTCTAAAGATGCTTCAAACGTGTTTAGGAGGATTGGCTGAGCTGAAGTTTTCTCTGATACATTGGTATAAGCGAGTAGACTATGTCTGTCCCAGTAGTCAATACCATATATGGTTCCGTCTTGAGAGGTTGTGAAGGAATATAAAGCTGTACTTAATTCTGTAGTTTGATAATTTGTAACGGATGTATCAGATAATTGATAAGTAATAATAGATGATTTATGCTCCGAATCTGACATTAAAATATATAAATAATCAGCGGAATAACAAACCTCATTGTATTTTCTGTTAAATGTTTGTTCCTGCAAAATATATCCTTGTTCACTTAACAAAGCAACATAAGTGCTCTGCTCTTGATTTTGAATTAAAAAATAACCTTCGTCTTTTTTGGGAATCAATTTTGTGGAAGAGCCGACTGAAATATTCAGCTTTGTACCTGTAGGTGTATTCATAGAAATTCCAATTAATGTTGCTCCGCATAATAAACTTGCAATTGATAATAACGCAATTATAAGAAGTAAATAATATTTTTTCGTTCGGCTATTCTTTTTCATACATCTCACCCTTTAAATACAAAATTTGCCATATTGCTATTCTAATATAAGCTAATTGTTAAGATAAATAACATAAAGTGTAAAATTATTTCATTGATTTGTAAATAAAATACAAACTTACTTTTTTAGTTGAAAATGGTTGAAATTGTTGAATATCAGCACATAATAGACGAAATAGTATTTTAAAATTTATTTTGTTTAAAAAGGGTTATGTTTTTTTATATCATTTATGTAAAGTTTTACCTCCTTTTTCAACACTTAAGTAATTCAATATTGTAATAAAATAAAAAATAACAAGATATATGCTTTTTCTGTTTTGTTTTCCGCATATATGGCAGTATTGGTATTTTCTACACATTTTTAGTATAGTTTTGATTGTGTTTTTGTTTGCAATTACGTATGATAATAGTGAAAATATTTCACGAGGCTTGTTTTATCATTAAGCTTGAAAATAGGAGAATGTGAATGAGAAGATTATTTGGGAGAGTTGTGGTTGAACACGGAAAATGTATTTTAAAGTATTACTTAACAGGAAGCAGGAAAGAAGGTTACTCCATTACAATACTGCAAGAGAAAGAAAATGAGACACTTTGCTCTAAATGTGAACAAATAACCAGAAGCACAATTGATGCAAAGCGTTTATGTTATAAGTTGGTGAGAGGAATTGTGTTTCCTGAACAACTGGAAGAGATTGTAAGAGATCAAATTTAAAAATTTAATACAAAAAAGCAAAGTTACGTGAAATATTTCAAAAGCACTATGAACCTCATAGTGCTTTTGCCTTTCATATCATAACTATATTTTTAAAATTTACTATAGTATACATATAATCGGAATATTAATTATGAACTTTTTTAGAACTTTCTAAAAGGAATTTAACATAGATTTAACATTAGAGAATTAAAATAGAACAGACATAAAATGATTGGTTGGAGGTTAAACAAGGATGAAGAAATTTTTATCCCTGCTTACCATAATAATATTAGTAGCTTCAGTTGGTTTACTTACAGGCTGCGGTCCTGAAATTGTAGGAACCAAATTATCTGAAAGCCAGGATATGAGTGGAACAGTTGCAGGTAAATTAACATTAAACGGTTCTACTTCTATGACAAGAGTGTGCCAAGCTTTGGGAGAGGCATTCAGCGAAAAATATCCCGGCGTTTCTGTAGAAAAAAGCGGAACCGGTTCCGGTGATGCGCCAAACTCTGTACGTTCGGGTATTGCTTTAATTGGAGATATGTCCAGAGATTTAAAAGAAAGTGAAAATCCGGATGAATTTGAGATAAAGCAAATTGCGATTGACGGCATTGCCATTGCGGTGCATAAAGACAATCCGGTGCAGGATTTGACAACAGAACAAATTGAAAAGATTTTTACAGGTGATATTACAAACTGGAGTGAGCTTGGCGGTCAAGATAAAGCAATTACTACATTGGGAAGAGAGGCTGCTTCCGGAACCAGAGACGGATTTGAATCTATTTTCAGCATAGAATCTCCGGTATATGCGGCAGAGCTTTCTTCAACCGGTGAAATTGTTACAAAAATATCCAGTGATATTTCAGCAATTGGATACGTTTCGTTGGAATCTTTGAACGACAGCGTTGTAGCATGTAAAGTAGACGGCGTCGAGGCAACGGAAGAAAATATAGAAAACGGTACTTATACCGTACAGCGTCCGTTTATTCAAATTTATAAAAAGGGAACAGACAGTGCGTTGATTAATGCATGGTTTGAATTTATAGAATCTTCAGAAGGACAGCAAATTATTAAAGATGTTGGTTTAATTGGCACGGCCAATAAAAACGGGTAATGCATAACCGTAAGTTGGAAGAAGGAATTGGTGGAGTAATGGGTATTTCAATGAATGACCTTACGGCTCAAAAAAAGTTGGAAAAAGTGAATTTGATTAAGCGCATCATTACAATGGTGTTCGGTGTCGGCTCAGTTGTCATGTTTTTCCTGCCGTATGCACAGTTTGTATTTAAGGATACAAAATATGTAACCAGTGGTTTAGATTTATTAATTGCAAGTGGATTCCGTGTGGAAACCGGTACAACCAGCGCCCTAATCGGTATTCCTGTTTTGATTAGAATTGCAGTCATTGCCGGCGCTGTATTTGCATTGGCAGGTACCGTTCTCATTTTCTTTAAACGTCCTGTGTTGTCGGGACTATCGTTTATTATTTCTGCAATTACACCGCTTGTGGTATTAATTTCAACAGCAAGCATTCAATCTGACGTTACTGCTTTAAACATTAGTCACGTTACAGTTGGTTATATGGTTCCGTTTATTTATGTTTTGGTAGCGGGGCTGGTTTGTGCGGTACTTTCTCTCTCCACACAGGGTGTTGAGAAATTGGCCAGAGCCATTTTCCTTACGTTTGCATGCGTATCTATTGCGGCAGTATTAACCATCACAGTGTACATTTTCTCAGCAGGTATTCCCGCTATGGCAGAGATAGGTGTTTTCAAGTTCTTATTCGGTACCACTTGGGACGCCTCTACCAATCAGTTTGGTATTTTGCCTTTAATCTTAGCTTCTATCTGCGGTACTGTTGGCGCAATTATCATAGGCGTTCCAATTGGTATTTTGACTGCAGTATTTTTGACTGAAATTGCAAGACCAAGAGTTGCGAAAATTATTCATCCGGCAATTGAATTGTTAGCAGGTATCCCGTCGGTTGTATACGGTTTCTTTGGCATGCTTGTGATTGTTCCCGCAATCAGAGCCATGTTCCCGGGTCAAACCATTGGTGACAGTTTGCTGGCGGCAATTATCATTTTGGCGATTATGGTAATACCAACCATTGTAAACGTTACTGAGAATGCACTCAGAGCTGTGCCAAAGTCTTACAGAGAAGCTTCATTGGGGCTGGGAGCCACACCAATCAGAACCATTTTTAAAGTAACCATTCCGGCAGCAAGGTCAGGTATTTTGTCAGGCGTTATTCTGGGTGTTGGCAGAGCAATTGGTGAAACTATGGCTGTGATTATGGTCGCAGGTAACGTTGCCAATATGCCGACCTTATTGGGTACCACAAGATTTTTAACAACCGGTATTGCAATGGAAATGTCTTATGCGTCCGGTCTGCATCGTCAGGCATTATTTGCAATCGGTTTGGTGCTATTTATCTTTATTATGATTGTAAATATCTCCTTCACAATTATTTCAAGGAAAGGAGCGAAAGTGAATGTCAAGTAATGCTGCGGCTGTATCTCCAGATACAGCACAGAATCCGGAACCTCATAAACCGCAATCGTTATATCAGAAAAAAAGACATACTTCTGATATCGTATTAAGAATTGTCATTTACACCGCAACTGCTATTACAGTAGCGGCTTTGATTGGAATTATCGGTTATATTTTATGGAATGGTATTCCGCATATCACATGGTCATTCCTTTCTTCACCGTATTCGGAAACAAGGGCAAGTATGAAGGGTATTCTGCCCATGATTATCAATACCTTATATATTGTAGTCATTACCTTGTTGATATCGGCTCCGATTGGTATTTCCGCGGCAATTTATTTGACGCAATATGCAAAGCAAGGAAAACTTGTTCGCGCAATTCGTTTTACCACAGAAGTTCTTTCCGGCATTCCATCTATCATATTTGGTCTGTTCGGTTATACGGTATTCTGTATTTTGTTCAGACTGCAAACATCTATCATTGCCGGTTGCTTAACTATGGCCATTTGTGTGCTTCCGACTATCATTCGTACAACCGAGGAAGCTTTACTGGCAGTTCCGGGTTCCTATAAAGAAGGTGCTTTGGCACTGGGAGCCGGAAAATTCCGTGTTATTATGGGAATTGTTTTGCCTTGCGCTATGCCGGGCGTATTGACAGCGGTTATTTTGGCAATGGGTCGTATTGTTGGTGAATCTGCTGCATTGCTGTTTACTTCAGGTTTATCCTACAATATGCCAAGCGGTTTCTTTTCTCAAATTATGTCCAGTGGACGTACACTTACATTGCATTTGTATCAAACAGCAAGAGAGGCGGCTTCTCCGGATGCATTGAACGTTGCCTTTGCAACAGCTTCTGTTTTATTAATTTTCATCTTTATATTAAACCGTTTGGCAAGCTTGCTTTCTAAGGTATTAAAGAAAGGATAGTAGCACATGAGTAGTACAGAAATCAATCCCAACGCAAAAGTTTCCGTTAGAGACTTGAATCTATATTACGGCGATTTTCATGCATTAAAAGGTCTAAATATTGATATTCCGGCAAACAAAGTAACTGCGTTTATCGGTCCTTCCGGCTGCGGTAAATCTACTTGTTTGAAAACACTAAACCGTATGAACGATTTGGTAGACGGTTGTAAAATTACAGGTAAAATTACCATCGATGGGGAGGATATCTACGACCCTCGTACAGATATCAATCTGTTAAGAAAACGCGCAGGAATGGTATTCCAGAAAGCGAATCCATTTCCAATGTCTATTTATGATAATATTGCCTATGGTCCAAGGGTACACGGTATCAAAGCAAAATCCAAGCTGGACGAAATTGTAGAAAGTTCTCTTCGCAGTGCAGCGCTATGGGATGAGGTAAAAGACCGTTTGAAAAAATCTGCCTTGGGTATGTCCGGCGGACAGCAGCATCGTGTGGCCATCGCCCGCGCACTGGCGCTGCACCCGGACATCCTCTGCTTCGATGAGCCCACCAGCGCCCTCGA
>OHAA01001748.1_pt1 | contig 12208 bp, 10 predicted proteins | sample 1606051 | NCBI WGS metagenome assembly OHAA01 (sample SAMEA3541493, study PRJEB24748) | human gut metagenome | biome: human gut; feature: human-associated habitat; material: faeces | place: China | collected 2012
GTGCCACCTACATCCGCGAGTGGGAGTTCGTGGGCACTGTGGACAGCTGGGAGAACGTTCCCGCGTTGCTCCTGCCACACTAAAACGAAACCTGGCGTTAATTAACGCCAGGCCTCGCAAAGTCTTAAATTTCCATTCTGCTCAGGAATTATGGGTCTTTGAGATCAATTCCTGTTGCTCTTAGTTTGACAATTCTCTTACTTCAGATTTCAAATCAAATGAGCTGTAAGTGGTAAAAATTTTAGATTAATATCTATCCTGCGTCAAATTTTTAATGAATTCATTACCAAACGTTTTATGCGTTAATTATATTTTAGTAATAGCACAGAAAAGCAAGTAAAAAAATACAAATGATAGCAGAAAAATATTCATTCCCTTATAGAAAGCGTTGAGATATAATACAAAATACAACTGGTTCATCAAAAAAATGGTGAATTTGACAAAGATGGAGGAATGATCAGAGCGTTAAATTATGAACTACAAGATGCTATATTGGGGCGGTACACTAACCAGAAGATCCACATGATCCGGTATCATATGTCCCTCTATGACTTCTATCCTTTTCCATTTACACAAATCTTTAATTATGTCTCTAATATCCGCTCTAAGTTGGTTGTATATAATTTTCCTACGATATTCCGATATAAATATTATATGATACGCATACCCATTTCGTATGTGCTAAACTATTTGCCATGGAGCAACGTCCTTTCTGCTTTTTTGGGGTAACTTGCACATTCACCATTATAGCAGTTTAGATGCTGCTTTTGCTTAAGCATCAAACTCCTACCGGCATAGCCGGCGGCTTTTGAAGTCCCAGCGGCAAAGCACTAGGACTTCTTTGTTAAGGCATTAGTAAAAGTGACACCAAATGCAATTGGTGTCACTCATTTGGCTCCTTTAGGCATTGCTGATATTGTGGTCTTTACTGAATCCTATCCTTCAAGCCACGTCCTTTGGGCGTGGTCTTGGCTACCGATAAGAATCAATTAATTTTTTGGTGGTAACATAAGCTGTTGATATGACATTTTGAGGTGGCAAGCAATAGTATTCAGGGCGGAAAGTTTCAATAGAAACCATACCTGTGTATCCGATTTGCTTTAATGCAGATAAAAAACCATGCAAATTAAGGCATCCACTGTCCACAAAACGTCTATGCTGATGATCTAAAATTCCGATAGGAATATCATCACTATTATTAATATGTACCGCAAATACCTTTTCCACTGGAACCTTGGTGATATCTGAAAAATCATTGGACTTACCATTTAAATACAAATTAAAGCTATCTAAAACCAGTCCTACATTGTTATAATCCACCTCCTGAATAATCTGTAAGGCATGATCAATAGTGCGGACTGCACAACCGCAACTTCCTACCGGTTCAAAGCAAAGATTCATTTCGTACTCTTCTGCAATTTTCGCCAGCTTTCTCAGAATATACACATATTTCTCTGTTACTTCATTACTATCATACGGATAATCCATATTTTGACCATCATGAGGAAAATATATATTATTTGCATCATCGAGTAAGTCCGGCACCACAATGAAGTAATGATTCCCAATAGCTTTGGAAACTTGGCAACACGTGAGAAAATAAGATATCAATGCTCTGTCCCTTTCCGCGTTTCTATTAAGTTTGTCAAACATCCCCCAATATGTATATAATGCGTTAATTGCGTGAGGTTTTAAATGACTATTACTAAAAAAATCAATCAGGTCTTCCACCTTATGTTCCACGAGATAGTCTAATAGCATGTCGCCACGTAGTTCGATATAATCAAATCCAGCCTTTTCACAAAGCTGAAGATCATATTGTAGATTCGAACACCTATATGCGGTTGCTTCATTAAAAGAAATCTGCATAAGCACCTCTCTTGTTATCGGTTAAGGACCGAAAAGAATTCGTCAAAGAAAGCACCACAATCTACACTACTTGCCACTTCATGCGGGCCATCTTTATCTTCTTGGAAATAAGTGTATCCTCGTAAGTATTGACTTTGTAGTTCTACACTGATCCGACCTTTTGTAAATTCACAAACATCCTTAAAAATGCTTACCGCTGCAAGAGGATCATGAAAAGTGACCGTTTCAGCTTCATCTAAAAATACCGTTCCCATTTCCATAATAATATGGTGCAACGGGCTCCCAATCTCAGACATAACTCTTCGGAAGCATGCTCTATCCATGACTACCTTAGAGGTAATATCCTCGCCTACTGATCGGTGAATTGGAGCAGAATATCCATGTACAATAGCAGTTGCATAAGGATCTATACATCCATTTGGATCCAATGCTCCACCTTGCAATATCTCATTAATTGTATCAGGTTCAAATCCGGAAAACCTGTGGCTCATATCAGGATATCGCTGAGTCCACATATGTCCTTGTGTCCCTCCAAATTTTCCGCCCATAAGATAAAGCCCTTTCAGCATGGATGGTATCTTTGGATCCATTAAAAAAAGTCTTGCGATATTGCTTGGCGGCCCAATAGTGAGCAAGATAACCTCTCCAGGGTTTTCATAGATCGTTTGCCGCATAAAATCTAAAGCGCTATGTTCTGGAAAATTTTCTTTATGCTCCCACTTTTCTAATACTACAGATTGTGGTGCATACATTTCTCGTTGGTCGATTAAAATGCAATCATCTGTTCCTGGATAAATCGGTATATAGTTTTTACCCGCTGCGATGCATATGGCACTTACAAGTTGAGCTCTCAGTTGAGCACAACCACAAAAGGTCGTGACTCCCATTAAATTACAGTTTGGATTTTTCAATAAATAGGCGAGAGCCAATGCATCATCGATATCTAAACCGATATCAGTATCCAAAATCACCTTTGTTGCTTTCATGATAATGGTTCACCTCTATTACAATGAATTTAAATAGGAAAGCCGGGCAGCCAGTCCGGCTTTCTTTCCCTTCCGTGTCTAATCTACAATAAGAGAGAGGAGCAACTGAATGATCATCACCTTCTTGGGCTTCTATGTCCATTAGAAATGGCTATCAGCCTGCCCCCTTGTTGTAGCGGTTCAGCTTGAGCAGGTTTGAGCCATAAGAGTTCGCGTCACCCAATAGATTGAATCGGCAACGAGAACAAGATAGGTTCCAGTTACAGATTTGTATGGGAGGTAGAACCATGAACTCTGTTGGCATCGACATTTCCAAAAGAAGAAGCACAGTTACAGTTATGTGTCCCTTTGGAGAGGCCATCATTCCACCCTTTGAAGTATGTCACACCGACAATAAACTGAGTAAGCTAGCAAGACGGCGCAAAACCTAGGTGGTGAAACTCGTGTGGTTATGGAGGCCACGGGAAATTACCATACGCCGGTGGCCTAGTTTCTTTCACTTGAAATTTCTACTTGACTTTTCTTAGCACGTGGCTTTACACAATTGAAAAAAACTCCTTAAAAAACGCTTGTGAATTAACACTACTCGCCACCTCATGTTTTCCGTTCACATCTTCTTCAAAGTAAGTGTATCCTAGTAACCGTTTGCTTTGCAGTTCCACTTCTACATTACCGCGCGTGAACTTACAAACCGAGTCATTAAAAAGAGTTACTGTTGGTAACGGATCGTGGAATGTAACATAAGGAATCTCAGATAAAAACATATTTCCCATTTCTAAAAGCAGTCTGTGCAATCGATCTTCATCGTTCTGAGATAGAACCTCATTAAAATCCTTAGAAGACATAACCACCTGACTCGTACAATCAACTCCTACAGAGCGATGCAACGGTAGCGGAATTTGATAAGCGACAGCAGTAGCATAGGGGTCAATGCACGCATTAGGCTCTAAAGTGCCTCCTATTAAGATTTCATCAATTTGATTCGGTTCAAAAACAGAAAATGTCCGTCGCTTCGCAGGATCATGCTGTGTCCAGTTTTTTTGATTTCCTTCTCCGAATTTCCCACCCATCATAACAACACCTTTTAATAATGTAGCTGCTTCAGGGTCTACCAAAAACAACCTGGCAAGGTTGCTTGGAGGAGCAATTTCCAAAAATACAATTTCATTGGGGTATTGCCGAACAGCTTTCCGTATAAAATCTAAAGCTTGGTTCGGCTCGTAACTGTCGTGATGTTCCCAATGGTCTAAAACTGTTGCATGAGGAACGTATTTTTCTTTTTGTTCAATAATGATGCAGTCATTTGTTCCAGCAAATATGGGGATATCTTTTCGGCCAGCTGCACAGCAAACAGCACTGGCAATTTTAGCGTGTGTCTGAGCGCATCCACAGCTTGTGACAATTCCGATAAGTTCACATTCTGGTTGTCGCAACAAGTAAGAAAGCGCTAAAGCATCATCGATATCATTGCCGATATCCGTGTCTAAAATAACTTTCATGAAATTAGCCTCCAAAAATTAGTATTTGTCATTAGCCGCACGAATTTCCTCTGCCGCAGAAGCGCATGCACTTTCCGCATCGACTTCGCCTGCCATCGCAGACGTAAACATACTATTCCAAATATTTACTAATTCAGTAAAGCATACCGGATTTTGCAATGAATACGCGTTTTCTGGAATTGATTGTACTAAATCTAAATTTTCTACTTGATCCCATTCCTGAGGCCATTCCACTTGTACATCGGTTCTAGCTGGAATAGCACTATCATTAATAGCCCACTGCGCTTCAAATTCAGGAGAGACTGTATAAAAGACGAACTGACAGGCTAATTCATATTGGGAAGTAGTATTACAAACTTCTACACTATAAATTGCGTATTGAGGCCGACTTTGATATTTCTCAGGCACTTGAACGGCAGCTACATTATAAAAATCTGCAGCCTCACAATAATTTAGCATCCACTTCCCGCAGCTAGTCATCGCTACATATCCATCCACCAGTTGTTGCCAACCGTCATAGTTTGTATCGGGCATTGGAGAATATCCTTGTTGGACACAATTGATAAAAAAGTCCAATAATTCTACAGATTTGTCATTATCAAAAATCACTTCCGTATAATCATCATTAAAGTATCCGGTATCAAAATTATACAGCCACTGGTTGTAGGATGACATATCATGCGGAAGACCGAAAGGATGCCAATCCTTACCCTCAGACGCTTGTTTTAATATATCTAAATACTCTTCAAATTCTTCAAATGTCCAATTTTCTTCTGGCACTTTTAAACCCGCTTCGTCAAATCTATCAAGATTGATCCAAAGAACCATATCTTGGAGGCAAAAGGGTAAAGAATAAATTTCACCATCAACTTGTCTGACATAAGCCACAGACTCATAAGTGTTGTTAATATAATCTTCCCAAAGTTCTGGATTCTCATCAATAAAGGCATTTAGAGATTTGTTAATGCCCAAATTATCTGCCATTCTTCCACCTTCATGCGGATTTTGAAAAACATCCGGACTGTTGCCTGAAACCATCATGGTTTGAAGCTTTGTCAAATAATCACTCCAATTATCTCTTGCGATAGGAATAAATTCCACCGTACAATTATAATCCTTTTCGAAATCGGCAACCAGTTCTTCCAAAGGTTTTGTTCCTTCTGTTTCTGATACCATATCGCCCGCGAAAGCCCATCTCAGAACCTTTGATTCAGAGTCAGAACTTTGTGTTTCATTTTGAACTTCTGTGCCTGTTTTCTCTGAAGTTTGTCCACCATCATTTGATCCGCATCCAGTGAATACTCCTGCCAAAAGTGTCACCGCTAAAAAAACTGCTACTTTCTTTTTCAACTTAAACATAAAACAGCCTCCTTTTTAGTCAAAATTAATAATGCATTTCTGCAGTAATGCCTTTTAACTTTTTAGCCCTGAAATAAGCGCGCCTTGCATTAAATATTTCTGCCCAAATAGGTAAAAAAGTAATGGTACAATCAATGACAGCACCACCGCTGCAGTAATTAAGGGCATATTAGAGTTTCCATGTGATGTATTGAGCATCCGGATACCAAGGGGTAAAGTAAGATTTGAACTTGAGGTTAGAAAAATCATAGCCTTAAAAAATTCATTCCATACATTAATAAAAAACATAGAACAGGCTACAATCAACGGCGACTTTGACATAGGAAGAATAATTTTAGTAAAAATAGTAAATCTTCCTGCACCATCACAGTAAGCCGCTTCGTCATAACTTTTAGGGATAGTCATCATTGATTGACGTAACAAGAAGAAACCTACTGGATAGTAAATACTTGTTAGGATGATTGACCAAGGCGTATCAATAGCATTTATGGCACGTGTAATTAAAAATGTTGGAATGATAATCGATTGTGCTGGAATCATCATCCCGGATATCACAATAGGAAACATAATCTTTTTACCCTTGAATTCTATACGTGAAAACGCATAGGCCGCCATACTTGCTGTTATAGCCATAAAAAATGTAGACACCACTGAGATAAACAAGCTATTCCAGGTATATTGAAAAAAGGGGATAGCATTCAAAACAGACCTAAAATTTTCTATATTCCATTCTGTCGGAAAAAACGCTGGTGGCAATGCAAACGATTCGGAGGCTTTTCGCATTGATGTACCTAATATCCAGCCAAACGGCATTAGCATCACCAGTGAGACTAATATAACAAGAATGACAAATGTGAATTTTTTTATCCATTTTTTTATCTGATAGCTATATCTACTATGAAAAGACATTTGGTAAGCCTCCTTTTATTCATAATCATATATAACCCATTTCTTTTGTAGCCAAAGCTGAAATGCAGTAAATATAAATACGACAACAAACAAAACCGCAGCGATTGCAGAAGCGTATCCCATTTCATAAGATTGGAAAGCCGTCTCATAAATATAAATCGCAACCGTTTTGGTGTTAACTCCTGGTCCCCCGCCTGTAATAAAAAAGGGTTCATCAAAGCATTGCATTGAACCAATCATACAAGTTAAAATAACATAAAAAACAGAGGACGATAAAAGCGGTAACGTAATTTTAAAGAATACTTGAAACTCATTAGCACCATCGATTTTAGCTGCTTCATAATAGGTCTCAGGAATATTTTGCAGCCCTATAATGTAATATAAAAAATGAATCCCAATAAATTTCCAAATACTGAAAATGACAATAGAGATAATCGCATATTGGGTAGAGTTGGTCCAGGGAATTCCCTCCTCAATGATTCCTATGGTTTTCAATATCCAGTTGATGGCGCCAAAATCACGATTATAAAGAAAACCCCAGGCAACTGCGACAGAGGCGGTAGTGGCTACAACAGGGAAGTAAATTGCCGTTCGAGATAAGTATTTTAAAAATCTATTTTTAATCTTATATACCATATAAGCAAATAATAACCCCACCACCGTATGTGCTGGAACTAAATACAATGGCAATCGAATGATATTCCATGCCATTTGTCTAGCCGCTGGATCTTGAAGCATCCGTGTAAAATTATCCAGTCCGACCCATTCTGGACTGCTCATAATATTATATTTTGTAAATGCCAAATAAAAGATTGTAACAAAAATAGAGGCACCGGTAAATATTATAAAGATTAATAGCAAAGGAGAAATAAATAAATATCCACTAATTGTTTCTTGACGAGTATGTCGCTGTCCTAAACTTTCAATCTTTTGTCTCTTCCCCTTTTTCATGATTTTCCTTTACTCCTTTCTAAATCTAAATGCTTTATTCAATATTTCTATGACGCTTTTCAAGGTCTGAAGGAGTTACGCCCACTTCATCCATATAGAGCATAATAATAATATCTGCTAACATATATAAATGCTGTTCAAATTGATTTCCCATTATCTGAATTGTGGGAACACACTCCAAATTTCGCGAAAGGTATGCAGTAGCGTGAATATGAAGTATATAATCGGCATATTTTTTATGCGGTCCTTTGGGATCACTTGTAATTAAAACTATTTTTGCTCCAGCTTTTTTTCCGTTCTGGAACATATGCTCTAAAGATGGAATATTGGCCGATCCATCCGCAACGATAAAAAGATCTCCCGGAAGCAAAGCCACTGTTGTATCATCCCAAACCCAATAAACCTTTTTCCCTAAATGCGCCAAACGCATCGCAAAACTTCGCATAGAAATCCCTTCACGTCCAATGCCTGCTATAAAAACAGAATTGGCTTTTATCAATTCATTTAAAAACTGTGAAAGTTCTGTCAAATCTAATTTATGGAAAACTCTTCTATGTTCTTCTATAATAGTCTCACATAAATTCAGATACTTTTTCATCCCGTTATTCTCCCTTTCATTTTCGCATGAACATTCATCTTGTTTTTTGATATATCAAGTATACTTATTTTGCTTTTTACAATGAATAAATATTATTGTGGTGTTATTAAAAAATATTGTCCGATACATACCATAAATATTTAAAGATGAGGTATTGTTAAAAATTTTTGTCAATACAATCAACAAATATTAAAAGTATTGTTAATATTATTTATTGACAATATTTATTATCATCATTATAGTTAAAATTAGTATTATATAAAAAAGGTGCGGGGTGAGTTTTTGAAACTGTCGTCTTTCTTTCAAACTGTTAGATTCAGAACGATTCTATTGTCATCTTTAATTACTATATTAGTAACCATGGGGCAAATGATTTATGTTTCGAATAATACATTCTTTTTTTCGAGAAAAGAAACTGAACAAACAATTATGCGCGACCATAATCATGTTATCAAAAATATCGATAACTATATATCTTCACTGAAAACACTCGCTACAAAACCCTCAAATGAAATCGGTATTATGAATATATTGAGAACAAATCCTGCCGAATTAACAGAACAGGACAAAAATTCTAATTATTACTATATCCAAATGTTTTTATTTCGAGAACTAATGTTAACCCAAGAAAATTGTGAATCTATTTTTTTGTACAGTGAAAATATTGCACAGTATTATGGTATAAGTAATACATATATTATTCGTGATAACGATCGTTATTATGACTTTTCCATGGTCAAAAAAGATTTAACAAACATATCTTATGATAAACCAATTTTTATATCTGGTATCCGTAAAAGTGGCATGAAGATAAAGCCCCTTTCCAATCATACAATCACTTATATGCAAGGAATTTTTGAAAATCAAAAACGTCTTGGAGCTATTATTATTAATTTGGATTCCGAGATTTTTTATCAACTTACCACGGACTCTAAAATAGAACCTTATGATGTATTCTATCTGATTGATCAGAATAATAATGTGATTTGCAGTAACGATTCATCAAAAATTGGACTACCTCCTCCGATAGAGCTTTCAAAAGTAACAGCACATAGTTTTATTAATGAAGATAAACTTGTTGTCGCGTCTGAACTTTCCGAACTTACAGAATGGCGATTAGTTACTATTTCGGAGACAAATCATATTTTCGGATACGAACAAAGTATAAAAAATAGCATTATCGTCAGTGGTATTTTACTAATAGTTTTAGAAATCATTGCAGTTAGCTTTATCACTATAGGTCTTATGAAACCTCTTACACAAATTTCAAAAAATGTAAGCGATATTATTAGTGGAAACTTGGGTGTGCGATTTTCTCCTGTAAAAGGTGAATTAGGTGAATTAAGCATGATGCTGCAAACCATGCTCGACACTATTAATAATTTAATACAACAGATTTATCAAAAAGAAGAAAGAAAGCGACAATTAGAAGTAAATGCCTTGCAGGCTCAAATTACACCACACTTTATATATAACACTCTTAGCCGAATCAAATGGATGGCCTCTATTCAACAAGCTGGTAGCATTGCAGATGCGTTACAGTCTTTTTCAAATATTTTGTCCTATTGTATGAAAAGTAACGATGAAACCATTGTTTTGAAGCAAGAATTAGAATTTATAAAAGATTACGTTGAACTTATGAATTTAAAAGTACTAAATGAAATAGAAATGTTATACGATGTCGATAAGGAAGCTGAGCATAGTATAATTCTCAAATTTATCCTTCAGCCGATCGTCGAAAATGTTTTTTTACATGCTTTTGATGGTTCTGAATACTATTGTACTATTTCAGTAAAATGCAGAATTGTCGGACAAACCTTAGTCGTCCAAATTCATGATAATGGGAAAGGGATTTCTCCCGAAAAGCTAAAAGAATTATTTAATATTTCCGATAAGCATACGTCTTCCATCGCATTAAAAAACATAGCAGACCGTATTAGATATCACTATGGTACTGATTATGGTGTAACTATTCATAGTGAACTTAATAAAGGTACTAATGTGGTCATAAATATACCCTATATTCCTGATCAACACGAAAGGGGTTAAGCCGCCGATGAAAGAAAAAAAAGCGTTTGATTCTCACACTACGAAAATTGTAATAGCAGAAGATGAACTTCTCGTGCGTGTTGGGCTTAAATCTATAATCCCTTGGGAAAAATACAACTTAGAATTAGTCAGTGAATTTTTCAATGGGGATGAATTACTACAGTATATCAGAAAATATCCACCACATATTCTTTTACTAGATATTAAACTCCCTGGTTCCTCTGGACTTGATATTCTTAAAATCATTCACGATGAAAATTTACCTATCCAAGTTATTGTAATCAGTAGTTGGGATGACTGTTATACTATGAAACAAGCAATGCAATTAGGTGCTTATGAATATATTCATAAACCTCAAATGACTTCTACACAGTTGTTAGAAATGATATTAAAAATTCAAGCACAACTTTTACATGATAATATAAGGTCAAATAGTAGAATTTGTAAGGACAAAAACTCTCTTATCGATTTTAATATTGAAAATTGGTTATCTGTAAAATGCGCAAACTCCTTTGTCCTAATTTATTTTACTGTACATAAAAATGATAAAATGGAAAATATAACTACCCAAAAAACTGTTACTTCATTTATTCAGGAATTTATATCCGCCAAAAAGGAAATTTCGTTAGTTTCTTATATGCAGAACGGATGCACTTTATCTGTTTTCAGTAATGATGTATCTGAACATAATTTTTTAAAAAAAATTTCTTTGCTTACTAATACTCTAAATGCAAATTTTAAACGCTTTTTTAATGCAAAATCCATTTACGGTATCAGTAAGACTTGTAATGCTGATGTATCTTTTCAACAGGCATTGGATCAAGCGCAACAAGCTTATGCTTCACATTTTTTTAGCGAAAAGATATATTCATATTATTCTGATAGCCAAATAGTATCAAATTGTGTCGAGCATTCTCAGTTCCAAGATTTATTAAAGAAAATACATATGGCTTTTCAACAACGCAATTTAGAAAATATATTAATGCTGATAGATCAATTTCAACTCGCCGTTCCGAGTGAAATTAATAACAATAAGGAAGAATTGCTATATCTAATCGGTACGTTCTTATACGAAATGGCTGATAATCAGTTCTCGTTTTATAATGATTGCACCCATGAATTAGAGAAGTGCGGAACTTTCCGAGAAGTTATGAATCTTTTCCGTTGTATTATTCAGGGTTGGTATGACAAACCGCTAGACAAGGAGTCTCATTCTACGGCATTCCAAATAAAGAATTATGTCGATAAAAATTACTACTCAGATATTTCTTTAATTGCATTATCCGAAGAACTTCATCTTACCTCCTCTTATATTAGTCGATTGTTTAAAAAGGAATTTGGAATAAATCTTTTTGAATATATAACCGAGATTAGAATTCAATCCGCAAAGGATTTATTGAAAAGTACAGATTTTAAGATCTATGAAATTGCTGAGCGCATAGGTTTTAAAAGCACAATTAATTTCAATTATGCCTTTAAACGCATTACTGGTGTCTCCCCATCCAAATATCGAGACAACTAATCGGATCACCCCTATAAAGGGCAACCTATCAAGTCAAGACCACTTCTAAGATGGGATGCTTGAGGAACGTCCTATACGGCTGAATTAACCCCTATTGATGAGCTTGTTCCAGGAAAAATAGAGATTGCAAAGACCCTCCTAAAGTAGGATAGAACTACAACGAGGAGTGAATTTGTATATGGCGAGAAGATATACCCAAATCGAACAGTACTATGAAGAAACGGAATAGATATATCAGGAAGAGGAGTGTCAAGAATATTTCGTAAATTGGTTTGCAGTCTCTGAAAGAAGTTAACCGGCAACGGAGGCGTGAGGCTATCCCGTATTTTGTGTAAACTTCCGATGTGGTGTAGAATAGAAGCACTACATCGGAGGTTTTATTATGTCCAGAAAGAATCATACCCCGGAAGAAAATGCCCGACGAGAGGGTAGTGTCAAGATAATTGCGCAAAATTGTTTGCAGGCT
>OHAA01001755.1_pt1 | contig 12171 bp, 10 predicted proteins | sample 1606051 | NCBI WGS metagenome assembly OHAA01 (sample SAMEA3541493, study PRJEB24748) | human gut metagenome | biome: human gut; feature: human-associated habitat; material: faeces | place: China | collected 2012
GCACTTACTGCATAAAGGTTCGCCGGGTGTTCAACTTATTATTGCAATTCGGGATCAATATTTACCACAAAATCCAAATCATTTAAGAGAAATACTTACCACGATCTCCTCATATATAACAAAGATAATAGCACATCAATATAATACAACGCAATAGGCTTGTATCGCAATGTATTTTTTCCGCTTCCGATACGAACACTGACGACTACAGATTTAGCTCGTTTCGCTCATTGAGTATCGTCTGCGCCCAGCGACAGCCAATAAAAGTGGCGCCCTATATTCCTATAGGACGCCACTTTCATTGATTATTTATACTTCACCATTTAAAATTTTCCATTTGCAAAATGCCCTCTCTACCGCTCCTCGATCCTCGATCCAGACCCCGACCGCACCATCAGGCGCACTCAGCCACCAGTCCCATTCTGCCGGAAGATTTCTCCTCTTCGCTTCGGTCGAAATGACGATGTGGCGGCCACCCCGATCTCAATCCCGATCCCGATCTCTATCCCGATATGTTAAAATAAAGACAATAATAACATATGTTTCCGGTAGAAAAGAGGAGATTCTATGGACGAACCTGCACAGCCCGTTTTCAGCGAATACGGCTGCCTCATACCACCCGGTCCCCACAAGGGCAGCCTATGCCATATCCGCCTACATTTCGTAGAAGGCACCATATCACCAAAGTACCGCGCCCAGCTTTTTTATACTTATGGAAGGTGTAATACATTCCTTTTGTGAACTTCTTCACACAGACTGCGTCCAAATATAGATTGGCGGGGTCTTTATTTCCAATATTCCGGAGCCGGAATGCACGGATCTATGCATCATCTTAATAAGTCCTGATTCCTTTAACAATGCAGATAAACACGCCCGGGAATGAAGAAAGAAAAGTGATTGTCCTATATAAATCCGGCACCCGACTCCTGAACATCATGTACACTCTGAGCTGCCGGGACGACTTCTCCCGCCTGGCTGATGATAATGATGGAGTCCGTGCAGTCCCTCTACCAGGACATGGACAAGGACGATCTTTCTCTGGACATTACCTGGACCCGCCACCCCACCCGCAGCACTTTCACTATCCCTCACAAAGATACCGCCCCCATCGCCAAAGCCCTCAAAGACTACGTAGAACAACGCCAGCAGGCCAGCCAGATCAGGCGCTTCACCGGCACCATCACCACCCTCAGCATGGAAAAATCCTTTTTCCGTATTAAGCAAAAAGACGGCGTCATCAGCACCGTCAAGTTCGAAAAAGAAAGCATCCCCGACCTTATGGCACACAAAGTCAACCCGCTTTATCAGAAGGAATACACCATCAGCGTCACCTGTGAAAACAAGCCGAAGAAGAAATGCACCTACCAGTTGAAACAGTTTGAAAACTAAAAGCGTAAGCTGATGCGTCAAGGGAAAGAAAAGGAACAGGTTGAAGAATTTTTTGCATGGGCTAAAAAGGTTTTCCCCACAGTTCTGCCGAAATCCGGTATTGGAAGAGCCCTGCTCTATTCCATAAGCAATGAACAGAATCTCAAACGTTACCTGGCAGACGGAATCTGTGAAATAGACAATAACCCTGTGGAAAACAGCATCCGTCCCTTTACGATAGGCAGAAAGAACTGGCTGTTCTGCGACACGCCCAAAGGAGCCCAGACAAGTGCAGCCGCATATAGCATCCTGGAAACCTGTGTGGCCAATGGGATAGATCCGGAAAAATACCTCAACTATGTGTTCACCAGGCTTCCTAATGAGGAATGGCCCCGGCGTGAGACTACATTGGAGAAATATCTTCCCTGGTCCCCGGAGATTCAAAAAGAATGTAAATGAAAAATCCCATCGGATATGGATAGTATCTCATACCCGATGGGATTTTAACATCCATCGATTATTTACCGCTTACTGTAGAATAGAAACACGTGATGATGCAGGAAAATAAAACCTCTTATTGTTTACCATATAGTCAAGCAATAAGAGATTTTTGAATTAAATAGTGAAACATCCTACGACGCAAAATATTGAAATTACCAGTTCGATTTGTATTAAATTGTAATTTAGAAAACAACTAATGTACAATGCCATTAAAAATTTCCGATTGGAACATTTATATGATCTTTGGCGACACATACTCCATTTTTAACCAAATAGCATTCTACAAAGTGCGCCCCTGCAAAATCCGTATGCTCAAATCGCTCTTTTCTATTTGTTTTTTCGATTTGACCTCGAATCATGTTCCTCCGAATAGCTTCATCTCCAACATTTCTTACTTTCCAATATATATCATATGGTGTGGGGCAATCAGTGTTAACAATAAAGAACCTAAGCTTCATGTTGTGGCAAAGTAACCCATTTTTATGACTTAAAAAATTCCGTAAGGAAAATGATCTCCAACCAATATGTTTTACTTCGCAATCAATTCGCAAATTATATCGAACATCGACCGGAACCAGTTCCTCTATAAATTGCTCTGTATTACTACCTCTTTTATATTTGCTGGCAGCAAAACTTTCCTTAAAATCACTATTTGATTTATTGCCGTCTGCAGCTGCTGACTTAGGAAAATCATTTCCAAGAAGTTCCCTAAGAGTATCATTGATTTCGGGTGTCGAATCAGTGGTCCCATCGAGCTTTTTGTATGCCTTTTCGGCCTTAGCCACAAATGCTCCATTATCAGAATTGCTTACCTGTTGATTACTTCCCATTGCAAACCAGTATTTTTGACTATGGTCTTGATTCTTTAAATACTTAAACAAATCTGTAAGAATTTGAAGATAATCACTTGAACTACTTTCAGAAAACCAATTATTATCTTTGAAAAAGTTATATGTTAGTGTATCAATGAGGAGTCCACCAATTTTAAAACCAATTTTATTTTTCCAACTCCGTAGAATATGACAGAAATCATAATAAATTCCGTTTGAACTAACATTGCAGTTATAACATTCTGCCTGTTCACTTAATGGTTCTGTATATTTCCATGTCCCTCCAACATGAGTATCAGGAAACTTGAACTTATCATCAGATTGTCTAAATCCTGGGACTAACTCTACCGTATATTTTTTGAACGCAATTACGACAACCTGTCCATCACCACCAATATCTGTATTAGGATATCTTTCAAGCAGGACATCTTTAACATCTTGAAGAAGAGCCGATTGCCCATTACTCTCATAATTGTCATATTGCTTGTATACTTCATCCGGAAGATCAAATAGCAAATCCAAATCACTACTACCCTTGATGGCCGTTTTTCTACCTACAGACCCAACAATATACATGTGTGAATCTGTGTCACCAGATGAACCGTAATAGTGATTGTTCAGCTTTTTGGCTATTTCACCTGCGGTATTTTTCATATCCTCAAGATTGTCTAATTGAATCTCATTGCAAAAACTTTCAAAATCTTTTGATAATGACACGGCTACTGGATTCCTCCTCTCAAATTTGATGGCAAAAAATGATCTATTTCCTCATCGGTATAAGTATATTCATTCTTCACATTCAAAGCCTCAGCAGCTTTTCCAACTGCTTCATCTGTAGTAGATGGGGCTCTTTCAAATTCATCGTTTAAATCTTTCATTATTTTTTCGTACTCAATTGTGATCGTATCTATATCTTTCTGCATACGCAATTCAGCAATAACGTGCAGCAGTTGATTTCGAATGACAATAAACTTATTAGCTGCTATTCTATGTCTGTTTTCCATACTTCTTAAATCAAAACTTTTATAATATGCCGATATGGCCAGAGTAACAAATGAACAAATTGCTGCTATGATTTTTGTAGTAAGTTCATTACAAAAAATAACGCTAACTATACCACACGAAGTAAGTGCTGCGGCAATAATATTAGCAGTTTCAAGCCGTTTATAGTGCTTAGCATAAATATCAGCTTGTTTTTCTTGGACTTTGTGTGTCCAGACTACACTTGCAAAATTCTGTCTTACCTCATCAAGTAAAATCTGGTAATTATTCTGCATTTTATCTTTCCTTGTCGACCCAATACTAATCAACGAATTAAACCATCAAAACCTTACATTTATGGAAAGCATCTCTAAGAATGAGAAAGTTCCCCATTAATTACGCTTTACAAAAATGGTTTTATGAATATTATAACCTAGATTCCCGTTTACCCCAAACTAGGTTTTGCATATAGAGGTGTGACTTCCATAGCTTTATACAGCTCTTCCTGTGTTTTCATCACTTCTCCACGCATGAGTGCCTTGCCAGGATTACAGAAGCATTCTATCACATCCAATTCATCTAACAGCCCCTGTCTAAGTTAAATGTCTAAGTTAAATACTGTAATCTTTCATTCATCTATACTTTTCTCTTTTTATTTCCAAATTTCTGACTAACGGTGTTTCGAATCATCGGATTCTTTAACGCGTAATACAAGTTCCATACCATAACACCAACAATCGCCAGCGCCAGTGCAATATAAGATCTCTCAAGATTCATATAACTAACTAATACTTTTAAAATCACAACCGGCATCCAAATTAAAATATAATTAGTCACTGGAATCACGTTATGTCCGAACCAGCGGCACATGGAATAGTAGTTCAATATTCCTTGAACCAGACTTTGTACACAAAGTCCAAAAATAGCAAAGAAAAATTCGTCTTTGAAAATAATCCAGGTAATTGCCATAGCCGCAATAGATAACCATTGATTTCGATTACATATATGCTCATTACCAGACATCTGCAGTAAACCAATAACCGGACCAATACCTGCAACAACCATAAGACAGCTGGCTGTCAAAGAAAAAATATTGCTATAAGGAAGCAATTCAGGACTGAATATATTTAGAAAAATTTGAGGAAACGCTATAAGTGCGGCTCCTATAGTTCCAACAAAGATCATTTGAATCATAACTACCATAACGTAAGTGTTCTGAAGTTTATCGAGCTCCTTATTCTTGTAGAGCTTGGAAAATTCAGGTAAAAAAACTTTTGCCGTAGGACCGGCAATAAAATTAATAAATTTTCTTACAATAGATATGATTCCTGTAAAGCCCGCACTAAAAGCGCCAACCATCATATACTGTAAAATAGCTGGCGAATAAGACACTATACTTAGTGCAACATCAGATAATTGAAATTCAAACAATTTATGCAATGAAACCTGGACTTCGTTATTGGTTCTCTCATTATAGTGTCTCCTCCAGAAAAGAAACCAAATAAGCATAGCTAAATACTGCAGCCCATATAATGAGAATAACGAGACATCGTTAACACAACCAATTTGAATAACAAATAGAATACCCAAAAAAGATATAATACGTCCAAGCAAGTATTCTCCAAAAAGAGCTGGCATCTGATGCCGCCTTGCAAAAAATTCACTACTCTGATCAAAGGATAAATAATATAAAAGAATAAACAGTCCCACTAGAATGCCATAGTAACTGCGCATTATTGTAAGACCCCCAGCAAAAACGACCAATGTGGGGATTATAAACCTGAATAAGTATTGCCGTTTAAATTTATATAGACTGTAACCTGGTATAGACAAATAATATGTATTGAGTTTTATACTTCCTGAATATAAAAAATAATATCCACCTTCTACAATGCTGACATAAAAAATAAAGTCGCCATACTCTCTTACTCCGGCTACATTAGTTATCAACATCTGAATCCCAATTTCAACTACCGCCGCGATTCCCTTGACTACGATACTTAGCAACATTGCTAATACAATGTCCATAAAATCTCCTTCTAACTAAACATAAAAAAGTTAAATTCTTGTATTAACACTAAGGAATCACAGATTTTGCTTTTCCACGTAATATTTCAACTAATACTCTTAATCACGCTTTTAATAAAGCCTCTATCTTATTTCACATATCATTATTCCTTATCTTAATTCCTTATCTTAAAGCAAGCATTTTTTATACAATACCAGGCTTTATCAAATGTCTTATCAAGCAATTTCTTACGTAAAAATTCAATAAGAGAACAAATCATAAAAACGCCCAAAACTTTCACTAAATAAAATATTGGATAATACGGCGAACTAATCCATTCCATATTAGGCAATATGCAGTTCCAAATAATTTGCCGCATGAGAGAATTTTCATGTATGAGATAAACACCAAGTACCGTTCCCGCTATGATATTAATGTTCCTACAATAAAAATACGGTCTTGTTAAGAAGAAACAGAATATAGATATAGCCATAGGAAGCGTAAATACGGCTTCTCCATGATATGCATATCGCATGAGTGTATATTTCTTGAATAAAATCCCCAATCCATCAGCAGAAAGGATTGTTATCCACAGAAAAATCAGCATAGTAAAAAAACACAATCCATATTTTCTATGCCACTTCATAGTGAGAAAAGATGATCCAAATAATTTCAAATATCCACCGATTGAATAGGACAGTAAAAAGAATAAAATACGAGCATCAAAGAACGTAACAAATGTGAAAGCTGGCAAAAGAGTACTAAACAAGAAAAACAAAATAAGATATTTTTGATATTGCTCTTTATTCAAGCTATTTAAAAAATGATTAATAAATGGAATAAATACAGAAAAGATAATATAGCAGGAAACAAACCAATTTTCTCCAAATAATATGGGAAATATTTCCTTAACAGCTTGCTTCCAGCTAAACGGCAGAAACTGTCCTCCATATATAATAGCCATAATAAACCAGGAGTAGAAAAACATGGTCACAAGAAGAACAAAAATCTTCTTCCAATTCACATGACTTTTAACCATAAAATAACCGGTTATAAGTATAAATATAGAATTACCTAAATTCCCACCCCAGCATATCATTTGGGTCAAAATTATATTAAATAGTGTTACCCCCCCGCATTGATGTCGTTAACAATTCTTCAAAAAATGGATATCTAACAATTACTCCATGAACGCCAAAATGACTCACAACAATAACAAGCATTGCTAGTATACGAAGTAATTCGAGAGAAGAATTTCGTCTACTCTTTGTTTGATCATCTTTTATTCCCTTGCAGCCAACCATTATAGTTATAAATGCCCTATCCTTTCTTTATCTAAAAAAACATTTGAATCAATAAGAGCCCAATTACTATGAAATTTTGATCTTCTATAAATAGCCGTATCCATACGGAGAACTATAGAGATTTTGGCCCAGAATAATAACCCATCGGAATAAAAAACAGGAAAAAAGTATAAACAAAATTTAATAATCCCAATTCCAAGAAAGCGACTGATTCAAAAAAAGCAAAGAAAAGGTATGATATAAATATAGATATACAAATTCGATAAAGAATAGTATCCTGGGATTTGAGTTTTATTATTTTATAAAGTGAATATATAGCAGCACTTAGATAAGCAAATACTTTAGGAAAACCACCTGTAAACCACAAATATAGATACGTATTATCAACATCTATCTTTAATGCATCCACCCCTGGAAAGCCAACTCCTAAAAGAATGTGTATAATATCGTCTGGAATTAGTGACAATGCACGTTCACGAAGCATTGCTCGTCCAGCATCGCCCCCCTGAACTCTGAATACACTATTCATAAAGAAATTAGTCAAATCCGGATCGGCAAGAATAAGGTATATGATAAAGATGATTGCTAGAGCTGCAATAAACAGTAATACATAGTCAATTAGTTTCCTTTTATTTTTTAGACAATAGAATATAAAAATTATTACAACAGTTTGTAATAAAGCAGCTCGACTGAAGGAAACTATAACGGCAATAAATTTAATACCAAGAAGCAGCATAATATCCAATCTTCTTTTTTCTGACAAGAGATACAAATCCGCTGCCATTGTTAAGCCAACAAAAGCACCATAGATATTTTTACTATAGAATATGCCGTAAACGCGAGCTTGATAGGCACTCATCCCACTAAAAACACTAAGAATATCAGATGCCCCCATAGCCCATGCGAACGCCACCGATATGGTTCCGAGAATACTCAAAAACTTTAAAACGGAAACAATACTATTTTTATCAAGAGAATTTCTAGTCTTGACTGAATAAGCAATAAGCAGCATTGTAGGGAAAATCAATATATTTATATTTGTACCAATGGATTTTAAATCATCCGACAAGTAACCTAAATTTACAAGAAATGTAAATACTCCAAAGAACAAATATGAGATAGCTAAGAATAATAATGAGAAATTGGTAGATTTAAAATACGGTAAAAAGATCAGAAAAAGACCGACTAAATTTATAATCCATACAATAACTATGGATTCAGTAACAAATGTTGATATGCAAATAGCAATCATCATTGTAAATAGATATAAATTTATTCGCGATGAAATAGAAGCCATAACACTTTCTCCAATAATATATAAATAACAAATCTATAAATTATCATTCATATTTCTTCTCAATTGCTTTAAAATCAGAAAAATCAGTCAACAGTGCAGAACAAGATACAACATAACTCAGGATCCTCCACCCAATATCGATTTGCATCTGGGAAAAATCTCTATCTTCTGCTTTTATCCTTTTCTTGAATACATCTTTATAGAAATGATCTATCCATTCGTCAAAATCTATTTCCTTCTTTTGAGAAGAACTACTCCAATGCATGCCAGGCTGCTTAAATACTTCATCCTTTGCTAAAAGTTCCTCACAAAGTGTTCTACCGGCTATCCCCATATAATTCAAAACATCATGTAGAACCTCCGGAGCCTCTCCAGAGATGAATCTATCTTTTTTACTGGAATCATTTATTCCAAGTATAACGATGATAGGAATTAATATAAAATTGCACATATACATATAATAACTTAAATCCTGGTCAGGTGAAAAATGATTTAATTTATTTATATTATTAGAAAGTAATCTAATAGTAGAAACCGCCCGAAGAATTTCTCTCAATTGAAGATCTTCTTCTATTACCAGTGCCCTGATAACCGCATCTAAACATTTTGAATCACCAATATTCAAACTCTTAAGATAACCATCTAAATCTATAATCGGTAAAGAAAGATTAAAATCGAAGAATCGATTTAGGTACTCTCCGGAATCAAAGCCTTGTCCATAAAAGGCAGAAATAGTATGAATCAATTCACCCGGATTTATAGCAAATACAAATGTGAGACGGGGATTATTAAAATAATGCTTGATCCTTTCAATCAGTTTCACTGCATAGTCCGGTTTACACCGATCCAACTCATCTACGAATATCACCATCCGGCTATATTGACCATCATCCGGTATGCAAGAATTCAAAAGCTCATTTATCTGCTCCTGTAATTTCTGCGTATCTTCAGCACTCTGCAATAATGCCCTATCTTTGGAAACAGTAAAACATTGTATCAAGTCAGTTAAATTTTTCGAATTTACGAAATCTTCTATATTTATGCCTATTTGGGCATCAAGAAATTTCACTCCCATTTTTCCCAATAACTTGAGAGATAAAGTAGATAATTTCCCTATCCTGTCCAGTTTAGCCTTTTCATTTAATTGGCTGCTTTGCTGAACATTATTCTTTATTTGACTATATAAATCAAATATGATGGAAATCAAAGGATCAATATCAGAATCATGCTCCCAGGCATCGTAATGTATTGTATACTGGGGTATAATTTCTATTTCAGGTACAGATTGTATATCGGAGCTGGACTTGCTGCCATTGATGTTTGCACTAATGAAGGAGGGGAAAAGACTTTTAACCTTGCTTCGTTCCTTAGTGCCAAGAGATGAATGTGGATTAAAAGCATCAAGAACCAACTCCGCCTGTTTCACAAAGAATGTTTTACCACTTCCCCATTTACCATTTAATGAAATGGCACAGCCATCATCGATAGCGTTCAACAATTCGATAAAACGACCAAGAAACTGTTTCCGCTGTAAAGTATCCTCTTGCATAGTGCAAATTAAATTTGTCAGTGTAGGTTCTTTAACATACTTATACATGGTAAACTTTCCTCCACATATCTTGAAATAGTGCTTCAAGTATATCCCTATAAGTCTTAATATAATTAATAAATTAACATCATGTGCAACCTAAAAACGCAAGCGGGAAAATATTTTATTATCTCAATCTTTCACTTGATTTCTAATGACTCTGGCAGGATTCCCTGCAACGACGCAATATGCAGGCACATCGGTTATCACAACGGCATTGGCTCCTATGATTGTATGGTCACCTATATGGATGTCACCAAGAATAACAGCACCTGCCCCAATAAGGACATCATTTCCAACAGATGGAGGTAATCCGGGTCTATCACCACCGGACCATTTGCAGCCTATTGTCACATTTCCAAAAATTTTGCAATTTTTACCAATGGTACAGAGTTCGTGTACTACGCATCCAACACCATGATGGTAGAATACAGTACCCCCCCCCAATTTTTGCCCTGGTCGAAATTCCATTACCACAAACAACATTATAAATAATTTCTGAGATACGATCTAATGCTTTCATATGATGATAATAGAAGAAATGCGATATCCTCCATAATTTGCTGTTCATATATTTTATTCTCCCCTATCCCACTGAGTATAAATCACTCATTCCTTATAAAAGTAATTCTCCAGCATCAGGCACAGACAATGGTACACAGGCAGATGCAGTTCCTGTACCATGAATGTTTCTGCTTCCGGTACTTTTATAGAGACATCGGCATAGTCAGCCAGAGCGCCGCCAGATTTTCCGGTAAGGGCAATGACATGGATGCCCAAAGCCTTGGCAGTCACTGCTGCGTAAACAACATTTCTACTGTTTCCTGATGTGGAAATGCCAAGGAACACGTCTCCTGCTCTTCCGAAGCCCAGGAGCTGCTGGGCGAAGACGGATGTACCTTCTTTATCATTCAGGAAGGCGGTACTAAGTGCTTCGTGACCTACCAGGGCAATGGCAGTGAGGGGATTTTCCAGTACATCTACCAGATGTTTCCCTATGGCTTCATCTACAGACTCCAGTTTTTCCTTCAGATCAGGAGACAGGGGTCTTTTCTGTTTGAAGCTTTTCATGAGTTCACCGGTAATATGTTCTGCATCAGCGGCGGATCCCCCATTTCCTGCAACAAGAAGCTTTCCTCTCTGTTCATAGGAATCCCGAAGAATACAGTAGGCCTTGCCGATATCATCGGCGCAGGACTGAAGCGCCGGATATCTTTCTACAAGGGTATCTATATAGATTTGCTGGGCTGGTTCTACATCTCTCATACTCTATGCCTCCGGCAATAATTCATTTACAAACTGCAGCAGGGAATCTACTGTTTTATCCTGACCAAAATCCTGACTTCCTATCAAAGCTGTATGACAGCCTGCATTTTTTCCGGCTCCCACATCCTTTGCATCATCGCCTATCATCCAGGAGGAAGATAAATCGATATTAAAATCCCTGGCCGCTTGCAGAAGCATACCGGGCTTGGGTTTGCGGCAGGTGCATTCTACTTTTAGAGAAGGAACCTCTCCTGGAAATCCTTTATCCGGATGATGGGGGCAGAAGTAGATATGATCCACATAGGCCCCTTTTTCGCCAAGAAGAGTTTCCATTTTTTTATGAATTTCATTCAGACTGTCGAACGAGAGCTCTCCCCTTGCAATAGAAGGCTGGTTAGTCACCACGATGGCTAGATATCCGGACAGATTGATTTTCCGGATGGCCTCTGCCACTCCGGGAAGAAGGAAGAAATCATCGATATGGGTAAGGTACCCTACATAGGTATTAATGGTACCGTCGCGGTCCAGGAAAATGGCCTTCTGCTTGTTTGACAAGTTCCTTGCATGAATCATACCACTCCTGAATGATTTCTGCACTTTTTCATAGCGCTCCGGCGTTCCCATGTCCTCTACATATTCAGGGCTGTTATAGACAAACATCTTCCCCGTTCCTGCCAGCGGTTTCAGAATCTGTCTGTCCAAATCCACTTTTTCGGTATTCACAGGGTAATCCAGGACTTTTTTATTCATCACATGAAGGCCTGCATTGACGATATTAAAATACCACTGAGGTCTCTTGTCCTCTTTGGTAAGCCACTGCGTAACCGCTCCCTTTTCATCGGTGATAAGAAGGCCGCTGTCATAGGGATGACTGTTGGAATGGACAAAGAGAGTTACCAGTCCACCCATTCTATGGTGAGCTTCCACAAACCGCTTGAAATTAACATCAAAAACAGCATCCGCATTGAGGAGGAGAAATTCATCAGTGAGCTCATCCTTTATTTTATACAGGGCGCCTCCATTTCCCA
>OHAA01001760.1_pt1 | contig 12137 bp, 10 predicted proteins | sample 1606051 | NCBI WGS metagenome assembly OHAA01 (sample SAMEA3541493, study PRJEB24748) | human gut metagenome | biome: human gut; feature: human-associated habitat; material: faeces | place: China | collected 2012
CGGATGGGGAGAAGATGAATCTGGAACTGGCCTATACATTTGACACTGCAGCCGCTGAGGCATTCAAAGAAGAAGTGCAGGCTGTCTTTCCAGACAATGAGATCGTCATGCAGCCACTGTCATTATCCATTGCCTGTCATATCGGACCGGGAGCACTTGCGATCGCATGTTCCAAAAAGATTGAAGCGTAGCAGGCAGCTTTTGGAAACTTTCATATGCTAACAAATTAAAGTTTATGACTTGTAATTTCAGTGGGAATCCTTTATAATCATAAAGTAAAAACGGATGGGTTTTTACACCTGTCCGTTTTCGTGCGTAAAAAAGTGCGCACGGAAAGTTAAAGCAGACATACAGGAGGAATAAAAGATGGTTAAAGCAGTTGTTGGCGCTAACTGGGGCGACGAAGGCAAAGGCAAGATTACGGACATGCTTGCAAAGCAGGCCGATATTATTGTACGTTTTCAGGGAGGTGCGAACGCAGGACACACAATCGTAAATGACTACGGAAAGTTTGCATTACATACACTTCCGTCCGGAGTATTTTACAGTCATACAACGAGTGTGATTGGAAATGGTGTGGCACTTGATATTCCACGTCTTTTCAAAGAGATTAAGTCCATCACAGACCGCAACGTTCCGATGCCAAAGATTCTTGTGTCCAACCGTGCACAGATTGTGATGCCGTATCACGTACTGTTTGATCAGTACGAGGAGGAACGTCTGGGAGGAAAATCTTTCGGATCGACAAAATCTGGTATTGCTCCGTTTTATTCAGATAAATACGCAAAGATCGGTTTTCAGGTAAGTGAGCTTTTCGACGATGAGCTGTTAAAGGAAAAGGTAGTCCGTGTTGCAGAGCAGAAGAATGTAATCTTAGAGCATCTGTATCACAAGCCACTGATTGATACTGATGAATTATTAAATACATTACATGAGTACCGCGATATGGTAGCTCCATATGTATGTGATGTTTCCTTATTCCTGGACAAGGCACTCAAAGAAGGAAAGACGGTTCTCTTAGAAGGACAGCTTGGAACATTAAAAGATCCGGATCACGGAATTTATCCAATGGTTACCTCATCTTCCACACTGGCTGCATACGGTGCAATCGGGGCAGGAGTTCCGCCATATGAGATCAAACAGATCATTACCGTATGTAAGGCATATTCTTCTGCTGTAGGTGCCGGTGCATTTGTAAGTGAGATTTTCGGAGATGAGGCAGATGAACTTCGCCGCCGCGGTGGAGATGGTGGAGAGTTCGGTGCAACCACCGGACGTCCGAGAAGAATGGGATGGTTCGACTGTGTAGCCAGCAAATATGGCTGTCGTCTGCAAGGAACAACCGATGTAGCATTTACTGTACTTGATGTATTAGGATATCTGGATGAGATTCCGGTATGTACCGGATACGAGATCAACGGAGAAGTGACAACCGAATTTCCGGTTACTAGTCTCTTGGAGAAGGCAAAGCCGGTACTCACAAAGCTTCCGGGATGGAAATGTGACATCCGCGGTATCAAGAAGTATGAAGAACTTCCGGAAAATTGCCGCAAGTACATTGAGTTTATCGAGGGACAGATTGGATATCCGATCACCATGGTTTCCAACGGACCGGGAAGAGATGATATCATTTACCGTGAGTCTTCTCTGAACAAGTAATCGAAACAAGTAACAGAGCCTGTAAAAAGCAGCGAATCGAATCTGATCCGGTTTGCTGCTTTTAGAGTATAAGAAAGCCTATGCAGATAGAAGTAATAATTGAAAAAAAATCACATAAACTTGATGCAGAAGAAGGAAAAACCATTTTAGAGACACTTCAGGAACATGGAATCCATGTGCTGACAGCGCCATGCGGCGGCAGGGGAAGATGCGGAAAGTGTACCGTAGAGGTGGAACATATGGGAGAAGTACTTGCCTGTATGACAAAAGTAACCGATGGTATGCGTATCACAATTCCGAAAGTGCAGCTTCGCGCACAGAAGTCTAAAATTGCAGAAAACGGAACGGTCACACATTATCCGGCGGATGACGGAGAAGGGCTGGATGCGGCATGCGATATCGGTACTACGACGGTGGTCTGCCATCTGATCGATGGAAAGACAGGAGAAAAGCTGGCAACGGTCAGTGAACCAAGCGCACAGAGAAGTTTTGGTGCAGATGTGCTTTCACGTATTCAGGCAGCCGAAGCAGGAAAACTGGAAATATTAAAAGAACAGATTATTTTTCAGATCGCACAGATGCTTCGGACACTGCAGAAAAAAACAGGGAGAGGGGAACAGATTCAGCGTCTTGCCGTGGTGGGAAATACGGTAATGTGTCATCTGTTCGCGGGAATTTCGCCTGTTTCCATCGGGGTGACGCCGTTTATGCCGCAGGAATTCTTTGGAAAAGAGTATACCGGAGAGCAGCTGGGACTTACGGATTGCAGATCGGTATACATAGCACCGGCGGTTGCAGGATTTGTCGGAGGAGATATTACGTCGGATCTTTTGGCAGTGATGCAGAAGAAACCCAAAGATAAAGTGCTTCTTCTGGATATTGGAACGAACGGAGAGATGGCGGTCGGAAACGAAGATCAGATTTATTGCTGTGCCACGGCGGTCGGATCTGCATTTGAAGGTGCGGAGATGGCGATGGGAATGCCGGCAGCGGCCGGAGCGATATCCCATGTCTGGCTCGACCAGCGAAGAATCCGGGTGCAGGTAATCGGAGACGAGGAGGCGTGTGGTATTTGCGGTTCCGGTCTGATTGATGCACTTGCGGTAATTTTAGAGATGGGGCTTCTCGATCACACAGGATTGTTAAAGCAGAAACAGTCGGTTTCGGTTGCCTATCGGAAATACTTGGGAGAATATGCAGGGCAGCCATGTGTCTGGCTGGCGCATAAGGTATGTGTGACGCAGGAAGATATCCGGGGACTACAGCTTGCAAAGGCAGCATTTGCAGCCGGAATGCGGATTCTGCTACAGGACAGTCATACTTCTTATGAACAGCTGGATCATGTCATTCTCGCAGGTGGTTTTGGCAGCTATCTGAAAAAAGAATCGGCAGCGGCGATTGGACTGATCCCAAAGGAATTACTTCCGATTACGGAGTCGGTTGGAAACGCGGCCGGAGAAGGCGCAGTATCAGCAGCTATTTCAAAAAAAGCAAGAGAGCAGCTTTCCATAATTCAGAAAAGTATGCATTATATAGAACTGTCTACCCATCCGGATTTTTCACAGGAATATATGAACCAGATGGATTTTGATGGAAGCGAGCGATAGAAAGGGAAAAAATGATAGAACTGATAGAGGTATTAAAAGCCGTATTATTTGGAATTGTGGAAGGCGTGACCGAGTGGCTTCCCATCAGCAGTACCGGGCATCTGATTCTGCTGAATGAAGTGGTCAAACTGAAAGTAAGTGATGAATTTTACAGCATGTTCGAGGTCGTGATCCAGCTGGGAGCGATTCTTGCGGTCGTTGTTTTATTCTGGAGCCAGATCTGGCCGTTTGGAAGAAAAAACAATGTAGCACCTTTGACAAAACGGGGACCGGGCGCATGGATCAAAACAGATATTTTTAAATTGTGGTTTCATATTCTGGTTTCTACCATTCCGGCAGCGGTGATCGGTGTTCTTGCGGATGATTGGGTGGAGGAACATTTTTACAATTACCAGATGGTATCTGTCATGCTGATTCTGTTTGGTATTGCGTTTATTCTGATTGAGAATTCCCATAAAGGGAAAAATTCCAGAATCCATACGCTTGCAGATATCGGTTACGACACGGCACTTTTTATCGGTCTGTTTCAGCTGATCGCTGCAATCTTTCCGGGAACCTCCCGGTCTGGTGCAACGATTGTCGGAGCACTTTTGATCGGAGTGTCCAGAACCGTTGCGGCAGAGTATACGTTTTTCCTTGCCATTCCGGTTATGTTTGGTGCCAGTATCTTAAAGATTGCGAAGTTTGGACTGGATTTTTCGACATCCGAGGTCGTTATCCTGTTTGTGGGATGTGTCATTGCATTTGCGGTTTCCCTGATTGTTATCCGTTTTCTGATGGGATATATTAAAAAACACGATTTCAAGGTGTTTGGATATTACCGGATCATTCTTGGCATTTTTGTGCTGGCGTGTGGATTTTTAGGAGCATTACATGCTTAAACTATATATCCGGCCGGTTTGTCTCCTGCGTCCGGAAGAAGAGGTGGCTTCGCTGTCCCTTCTTGTGGAGAGCCGCAGGGAGAAAGTAAGAACAATAAAAGGAAAAGAAAATCGCAGCAGATCCATTGCGGCGGGACTTCTGCTCCGGTATATGCTGCTGGAAGAACAGATTCCTTATGCCGAAGAATCTTTCGGACTGGAAGAACATGGAAAGCCGCGTCTGAAAAAAGATGGGGTTTTCTTTAATTTAAGTCATGCGGGAGCATATGTGGCGGGGGTGCTGTCGGATGTCCCGGTAGGTGTGGATGTGGAACAGCAGAACCGTTTTTTGCAGGAAACCCGCAACCGGAAACTTGCAAAGCGGATATTAACGGAAGCGGAATGGAACTGGTGGAAAGATGCCGGGGATGATCCGCAGGAACTGCTCCGGTTCTGGACAAGAAAAGAAAGCTATGTGAAAATGACCGGGGAAGGAATGACAAAGGCATTTCATACCGTGGATACCCTGCATGGGAAATATTATAAAGAAATTCCGTTGGGAACGCCAAAAGACAGATATCTGATCAGTGTCTGTACGCAGGAAGATAGGACTTGCGATTTTGTATGTAAAATGTTAGATTAATATCTGGAGGCAGAATATGCATGATGAATTAACAAAAAAGGATATTGAAAAAATGGAGGCAGAGATCGAGCACCGGAAGCTGGTGGTTCGGAAGGAAGCCCTCGAAGATGTAAAAGAAGCACGTGCCCAGGGAGACCTGAGCGAAAATTTTGAATATAAGGCAGCCAAAAAGTTTAAAAACGAAAATGAAAGCCGTATCCGTTATCTGGAAAAAATGATCAAGACAGCAGTGATTGTTTCGGAAGACTCTCCGGAAGATGAAGTTGGAATGAACAATACCGTCGATATTTATTTTGAAGAGGATGATGTGACGGAAACGTATAAACTGGTGACAACGGTCAGAAGCAATTCACTGAAAAATCTGATCAGCCGGGAATCACCGCTTGGCGCGGCTATTTTCGGGCATAAAGTCGGAGATCGCTGTGAAGTTCATGTAAACGATAATTATTCCTATTTTGTGCAGATTAAGCGTATTGTCAATACTATGGATGACGGCACAGATGAGCTTCGAAAATTTTAACAACAGGAGAAAAATATGAAAGTATCGGAAATTTTAAAGAAGAATGAGGTGACAATCTCATGTGAGATTTTCCCGCCAAAACAGGGAGCACAGTTGCAGAATTACAAGGCAATCGCAGCAGAAATCGCAAAGTTGAAACCGGCATATATCAGCTGTACATATGGAGCAACCGGCGGAACGAGTGATTATACCGTAGAGATCGCAGATGCGATCAACTCTTATGGGGTGCCGGCAATCGCACATCTGACCTGCGTCTCTTCCACAAGAGAAAAGGTACATACTGTAATCCATGAGCTGAAAGAGCGCGGAATCGAAAACATCCTTGCACTTCGCGGGGATATTCCGACAAACACGGATTTTCCGCTTCCGGATCAGTATCACCATGCGATTGAACTGATCCGCGAGATCAAAGAGGCAGGAGATTTCTGTATCGGCGGTGCATGTTATCCGGAGGGACATCCGGAGGCTGCCAATATGAATGAAGATCTGGATCATCTGAAAGAAAAAGTGGATGCAGGCTGTGAATATCTGACCACACAGATGTTTTTCGACAATAACATTTATTATCGTTTCCTATATAAGGCACTTGCTAAAGGAATTGATGTTCCGGTGACCGCCGGAATCATGCCGGTTACCAATGCAGCACAGGTGAAGAGAACGATTTCCCTGACCGGAAATCTGGTTCCTGCCAAATTTTTAAGCATTGTGGATCGGTTTGGGGACAACCCTGCAGCCATGAAGCAGGCAGGAATTGCCTATGCAACCGAGCAGATTATTGATCTGATTGCCAACGGAGTCAACCACATTCACATTTACTCTATGAATAAACCGGATGTCGCAGCGGCGATCATGAATAATCTGTCACAGATTTATGTGAGAGAGCAGGCATAAGAATGAAGAAAAAGGAAGAACAGCTGGTCCGTAAAGTGACCGATATGATACAAAAAACGCGGGAAGGAAAACTGCACTGGGATATTCAGTGCCAGACTACCGAGTACAACGATCCGGCGAAGAAACCAGTGGAAACCGAAGAGGGAGAGACATGGGTGATTGATGAGTGTTTTGTTTCCTATCACTGTATGGATCAGGAAAAAGAATTTCTATTGGTTTCTTATGAGCAGATCTACACCTGCGGAGAGAAAAAGAAGTCCTGCAATTTGATTTTTCTGCCACCGCTTGGCATCCGCTTCTTCGATGTGGATGTTTTAGCTCCGTATGCAGTGGAGGCGGATCAGATGCTGATCTACGAAGTACATATGCTGTGGCTGACCGTGCTTGAGCAGTATAAAAAAGATCCACAGAGCATGGAACTGGATGTGACAGGGCGCGAGCTGGTACTGCAGCAATAAAAATGAATATACAATGTGTATAATAAGTTGAAAAAACCTCTGGAATTTTTAGACAAAATTTCCAGAGGTTTTTTGGCAGTTTTTCCAACTTTATTTCGTATACATTTTCAAGTATAATGAAAGACGAAAAAACCCGAAAAATCATTCAAAAGGAGGAAAAAATGGGAGAGAGAAGGTTTTCAACAAAGAACCGTTTTGTAAGTTTTTTACTTGCAATTGCGATGGTTCTGACACTTTTGCCGATTGGGGCGGTACAGGCAAAAGCAGAAGGCAGCAGACAAATTATTATGCACTTCAAAAATTCTACAAATTGGGAGGCTGTTTATACGAAAATAGCCGAAGGAGATAGCTGGACGGCTGTTGATGGTTATGGTTATGCAAATAGCTGGCCAGGAGCTGAAGTAGAAAAAGATTCTGCAAATGAAGGCTGGTATAGCTTTACAATTAGCACAAATTCAGAGAAGGAATTCCATTGTATATTTAATAATAAAGGAAATGGAAAACAAACAGGTAATATTGGATTTACGGCAAATGGTTCTAAAGTAGAAAAGTGGGTTACTGGCGAACAAGAGGAAACGGTAATCGAGGATCAGGCACCGGAAGGATGGAAGGAATCTACAAGCAGCGCACCGGTAAAACCGGTTATAAAAGTACAGAGTCCGGTTGTACATGAGGACCGTACAGTTACATTTAATCTGGATGCAACAGGCGAATATAAAGATGCAGAAGATGTTCGGCTTATGGGAACTGTCGCAGGAACGAACTGGGATAATGGATTATCAATGAAAAAGGAAGGAGATAAATTCACCGTAACAGTTCAAAAACAAAATCCAGGAATATATGGGTATAAGTATAAAATTGGGACTAGCTGGATCACAGACCCTGCAAATGATGCCATGACAGACGGCAATAGTAGATTAGTAGTTCCGGGACTTGAATCAAAAAATATGGAAGCTTTGGCTGGTAAGGATCTCGAACTTCCGAAAACATTAAAGCTTTATGGCGATGATGGAACAAGCAGTGATGAAACAGTTTCATATACATTAAAAGACCCTTCTTTAAGTGATAAGGTTACATTGAAAGATGAAACAATCAATGTGAAAAAAGGCAGTGGAATAAAAACTGTTGATTTAATTGCAACCGCTGGAAATGAAAAGTCCGATGTTACCGTTAACGTTGTACAAAAGCAGTATAAAGTAACAATTAATATGTATTCTCCAGATTTTGAAATGAAATCTGGTGTATCTGATGTATATATATATAATAAAAATGGTGCTGAAAAGGAATTTGTTCCTTTAAATAATACAATAGAAGACACAGAAAATAATGTGACTTGGTTACAGGGAACAACTTATGTTTCGTTTAATTCGCTTGGGATTATTGGAAGACCAACGGCGGGGTCATGGGATGGACAGGATAGTAATCAGTATTATGTTATTGATGAGGAAAAATCAGAAATAACCTTATGGTATGTGTTTGGGAAAAAACCGGTTATAGAAAAACCGGTCATTACCAAAGCAGATCCAAGGTATCTGTGTCTGGAATACGAAAATGATACTTTGACAACCACTCCGGAGTTTTATTCATGGACTACTGGTATTGAAGAGAAAGTACGCAAACCATTTGAATCTGACGGGAACGGAAAATGGAAGATCAAAGTTCCTGTTAAATCAACTTGCACGAAGGTTGATTTCGTGGTTGTGTTGGATCCTTCCGGCTCTGACTGGATCAAGGATGGAGGAGATCACTCCATTGCATTTCCACAAGAGCAGAACGTTGTATGCGCAAGCATGAAAAAAGGGGAAGAACCTGTATTGAGTGCTCCATACAATAAGGGATATGAAGTCCTTCCAAAAGAAAATAAGATTGCATTTTATTATCGGGATGATAACGCCTTAATTGATGATAAGCTTGCAGATATGAAGGTATCTGTAGATATCAATGGTACGGAATATGAAATGACTTATAATGCTGGGAATAAGCGTTTTGAGTATAACTATAACAAACTGGAAAGCGGACGTACATATTATCGTTATAAAGTCGGGGATGAATATATTTTAGACAAATATAACGATAAGCAGGAACAAAAAGGGGGAAACGATTATTCTTATATTGAGTATTATAAGCTGAATGCCACTATTCAGGCAGAGGTAATGAATGCATCATTTAATTATAATGAGAATAATGTCGTAAAATTTACTGTAAATCAGGATGAGAATGATACAAAGAAGATGGAAGTTGCATCTGCAAGCATTGATGTTTCTTCTTTAGGTGGAAGTAGTGCATTAGCAATTGTACCAGATTTAAAGGCTGTAACAATTTCAGCTACAACTGATACAACATTAGGAAAAAAGACATTGCCAATTGTTGTAACAGATCAGTATGGAAATGAGTATACAACAAGTGTACAGGTGGAAGTTACTGCACGTAACAAGAAGAATGCAGATGATTTTGACTGGGATGAATCAGTTATTTATTTTATGGTAACGGATCGTTTCTTTGATGGAAATGAATCAAACAATACAGCAAGCGGAGAAAAGACTTACGGAAAGAATAATGCAGGTCTGTATCATGGTGGTGATTTCGCAGGAATTACACAAAAGTTAGACTATTTAGAGAATTTGGGAATTAATACAATCTGGATTACTCCTATTGTAGAAAATATTCCGGGAGTTACGGTAACTGACACGGGAAAAGAAGATGTTCCGTACAATGCTGCATACCATGGATATTGGGCAAGCGATTTTACAAAACTGAACCCAACGCTTGGAACAAAAGAAGAATTCCAGACATTGATCGATCAGGCACATAACCGCGGTATTCGTATTATGGTAGATATTGTGGTTAACCATGCCGGATATGATGCAGACTTTGGCAATATGATCCGAAGCGGAGAAGATATTGTATCTGGAAGTGATCAGAAAGACTCATTAAGCAATTTACCAGATTTCAGAACAGAAGACCCAACAGTCAGTGCACAGCTTGTAAAGTGGCAGACGCAGTGGGTAAAGGATTTTGGTATCGATTATTTCCGTGTTGATACAGTTAAACATGTGGAAAATGATACATGGGCAGAGTTAAAGAATGCTTTGACCGAAACTGATCCGAATTTTAAGATGATTGGAGAGTATGCAGGAGGAGGTTATGCTTCTAACGGTAATACATTAGGAACCGGCGAAATGGATTCTGATCTGGATTTCGATTTTAATGATCAGGCAGCTAATTTTGTAAAAGGAAATATTTCTTCTATAGAAAATTTCCTGGCATCCAGAAACAGTGCGTTAAATAATACTTACATGACAGGTCAGTTCCTTGGAAGCCATGATGAAGATGGATTTAAGCAGAAACTTTTGGATGGTGGAATGAAAGAAGATGCAGCAACTGCAGCATCCATGGTCGCAGCAAGCCTGCAGATTACGGCAAAAGGACAGCCAGTTATTTATTATGGGGAAGAGATTGGCCTGACAGGATTAAATAATTATCCATATCAGACAAATCGTTATGACTTTGACTGGTCAATGGTAAACAATGACAATAAGACCTATCAACATTATAAGAAGATGCTTTCCATCCGTAATGCATACACAGATGTATTTGCAAGAGGTGACAGAAAAACGATCGTGGCATCCGATGAAAAAGGCTATGATATTGTATCCAGAAGTTATCAAGGAACTAAATTATATGTTGGTTTAAATATCAAGGGTGCTGCACAAACTGTAGAAGTTCCGGTAAGTGAAAGCAACGGAACAATTTTGAAAGATCTGTATTCCGGAACATCATATACCGTAAACAATGGCAAGGTAGAAGTAACCATTCCTGCAGCTGCAGACGGTGGAACCGTTGTTTTGAAAAAGAACTCTTCCGGCGGAAACTCATCCAGCGGAAGCTCATCCAGCAGTGGAAGCACAACAACCGAAACCAAGCCTTCGGAGGATATTAAGAAAGACACAACGACGGAGATTACTGTTCCATCAGAAAAACTTCCGGCAGGAACGAAAGCAACCGTAACCGTTACCAAGAGTGGGGATGGAAAGGTTACAGCAGAGGCAGCAGTAGAAGCAGCCGGAAAGACTACCAAAACCGGTGTGAAGGCAACCGTAAATGCGGATGTAATTAAAGCTGTGACAGAGGCTGCCGGAACCAAAGATGTGACCATCACACAGGAAGTTAAGAAAGCGGACGGAACAACCGCATACACCTTACAGGTAAATGCAGCAGATGTCAAAGCAGGTGCAAAACTTGCCGTAATGAAGAAAGATGAAAAGACCGGGGAACTGGTTCTTGTAAACCGGAAAGCTTACAAGGTCGCAAAGGATGGTTCTGTCTCACTGACATTTAAGGGTGAGGGAACTTATGTCGTAAAGACACAGGCTGAGGTAAAGGCTCAGGCAAAGCAGATCGCAAAAACCGTTAAGCCAGCAAAGACCACAGTAAATGTTGCTACAAAAAAGACAACCGTATTTAAATGGAACAAGAAGCTGAATATGGAAAACGTGGCAAAGATTACCTATAAGTCTTCAAAGAAGTCTGTGGTTTCCGTAAATAAAAATGGAAAGATTACTGGAAAGAAGAAAGGAACCGGAAAAGTGACCGCAGAGGTTACATTAAAAGACGGAACCAAAAAAACAGTAAGGATGAAGGTAAAGGTGAAATAAGCCAGAACCTTAAAACAATAGTTTTATACTCATTTTCTGCCATAGGGCTTACAGGGGGAAACCTCTGTAAGCCCTGATTTTATTAGACAACCGGGGGCTGCTGTGTTATACTCATTATGCTTTAGGAGGATGTAAAATGAAAAAATCATATGCAGTAATCACCGGTGCAAGCTCCGGAATCGGTATGGCATTTGCAAGACAGCTTGCGGCAGAAGGATACCGTCTGGTACTGGTTGCGCGAAGAGAAAACCGGTTGCAGGCACTGGCAGAGGAATTAAATAAGAGTGGGACAGAAAGCATGATTATCACGGCGGATCTGTCCGAAAAAGAAGCGTGTTACCGTCTGATGCAGCAGCTGGAACCGGTTCCGGTCGGGATATTGATCAACAATGCGGGATTCGGTGATTGCGGCAGTTTTTTGGAGACAGATGCAGACAAGGAAATGCAGATGATTGATGTGAACGTCAAGGCCATGCATCTTTTGATGAAACTGATGCTTCGCCGCATGGAAAAGCAGGAGGGCGGTTACATTTTAAATGTCGCTTCTTCGGCAGGACTGCTTCCGGCATGCAGTATTATGGCATAATCCTTTGCTTTATCGGCGGAGCGGCAGTGGGTGCATTTGTCACAGAATTGCTTGAAACTAAGGCGGTATTTGTTGCTTTGACAGGTCTTGTTATCGCACTTTGCATTTTAAGAAGCGACGACGATAAATTAGCAGAAGGTAAGTGACGATCACCCACAAGCTTCAGGACAAAAACCGTTACCAGACGGTCTATGCCAAACATGATGCATATGATGACTATTGTATAGCCCGTATGGCAGAGAAGCTGGGCGATAAGGA